>OIYW01000124.1_pt1 | contig 71099 bp, 55 predicted proteins | sample 1588351 | NCBI WGS metagenome assembly OIYW01 (sample SAMN03283268) | human gut metagenome | biome: human-associated habitat; material: feces | host: Homo sapiens | place: USA | collected 2013 | reverse complement strand
GTCTCAGGAGCAAGAAACTGGCCCGGGTGTGACCCACCTGGGCCGGGCGGCACCCCGGCGACGACCCGCATGAAATCATCGTCATAATGACGCCTGCGATTCCTGGACATGAGAAACCGCACCTCCGATCATCGAATCTGGATTACTCCAGTCCAACAATCGGGGTGCGGTTCAAAAGGCCCTTTTTTTGTGTCGGATTACGAACCGCGCGTCTCACCGCTTGCCGTTGTAGATCTCGTTGTCGATCACATCGGCGAACACGCGATTGACGGCCGGGCGCACCACTTTCAGCGACGGTGTCAGGCACTTGTTCTCCTGCGTGAACTGCGTGTCCAGCACGGCGAACTTGCGTACGGATTCGGCGCGCGAGACCGTCGCATTCGCCTTGTCCACGTACTGCTGAATCTCCTCGCGCACCGCGGCGTTCGTGGCGAGCCGGTCGACCGGCGTCTCCGTGGACAGGCCGTGCGCGGGCAGCCACATGGCCAGCGACTCCGGGTCAAGTGTCACCAGCGCGCCGATGAACGGGCGCTGGTCGCCCACCACCACGCAGTGCTCCACGATCGGGCACTTGGCGATCTCCTCCTCCAGCGGAATGGGGGAGACGTTCTTGCCGCCGGCGGTAATAATAATGTCCTTGATTCGACCGGTGATGATGATGCGGCCGGCGTCATCGATCTCGGCCAAGTCGCCGGTCCTGAGCCAGCCGTCGGCGGTGAATGCCTCGGCCGTCTTCTCCGGCAGATTGTGGTAGCCGCGGAACACGTTCGGGCCCTTGACCTGCAGTTCGCCTTCGTCGGAAATGCGAATCGAGGAGCCGGGCGCGGGCTGGCCTACGGTGCCGATCACATTGTCGGTCACGCGCGTGGCGGCGAACGGGGCGGCGGTTTCGGTCATGCCGTAACCCTGAATCATCGGCAGACCGATGCCGTTGTAGAAATGCGCTAGATCGAGCGACAGCGGTGCGCCGCCGCAGGCCACGTACTTGATCTTCGGGCCCAGAGCGCCGCGCACCGTGCGGTAGACGAGCGTTTCGTACTTGGCGCGCTCGGCGATTTCGGCAAATGTGTGTTGCTCGCCGGCCTGCTCCTTGCGGCTCCAGACGCGCGCGGCCTCGGCGGCTTTGACAAACAGGCGGCCCTTCCAGCCGGCACCGGCCTTATGCGAGGCGGCGTTGTACACCTTCTCGAACACGCGTGGCACGCCAAGCAGGTAGGTCGGTTCAAACGAACGCAGGTCCGGCAGCAGGGTTTTGGTGTCCGGCAGATAACCGACCACGCCGTCATCGGAGGCGATGGAGGCGTACTGGATGAATCGCGCGAAGCAGTGGGCCAGCGGCAGGAAGAGCAGCAGGCGCGGATGGTCGTCAAGCACCACTTCATGCAACGCCTGCGAGGCGGAGATGGTGATGGACACGAAGTTCTTGTGGGTCAGTTCGGCACCCTTCGGGTTGCCGGTGGAGCCCGAAGTGTAGACGATGGTGGCCAGATCGTCGGCGCGCACGGTGGCCACGCGCTCGTTCAGTTCCTCGTCCGAAACAGCCACGCCCAGACCTTCGAGCGCGCCCAGCGCGTTGCCCTCGATCATGAGAATCTGCTTCAAGGCAGGACAGTGGTCCTTGACCGAGTCGAGCCGGTCGAAGCGCTCGCGGTTGTCGGCAAAGGCCAGCTTGACCGCCGAATCGTTCATGATGCGCTGGGCTTGCGGGGCGGAGTCGGTGTCGTAGATCGGCACGCTTACCGCGCCCACTGCGGCCAGTGCGAAATCGAGAATGCCCCATTCGAGACGGGTGGAGGAAAAGATGGTCACCGCGTCGCCCTTGGCGATGCCGAGCGCGATCAGGCCCTTGGCGGCCGAGACCACGCGCTCGTGGAATTCGCCGGTGGTGACGTTCTGCCAGCGGCCGGGGCCGATTTTCTTGGCGGCGATTACCGTGTCCGCGCCGGTGCGGGCAAGGCGATCGGTAAGTAGGGAGTAGATGGTCTGGTTGTCGCGGATTTCGATGGATTCGCCAGGCGTGGTGTAGTGGTCAAGCATAAGCGGGCCGTGTCCTTACGTGCGTTGCGTGATGGCTGTTGACAAAATCGAGCCATTCTGACAAGTTAGGTTACGCTGGCGTAAGGTTGCGCGCGTTGTGGGCAATGGAGAAGTTGTCTGTCTGGTTTTGTGGATTGTATACAACGCCGTGTCTAACCGGTTTGCTCTACGGTTATGACACCGTGTCCATTTCGGGAGCCATCGACTTCCTGCAGGACAAGTACGCGCTGAGCCCGGCCCTGCAGGGTCTGGTCATCAGCTCCATCATGATCGGCGGCGTGATCGGCGCCGGCTTCTCCGGCTTCCTGTCCGATAAGTACGGCCGCCGCCGAAGCACTGGTCGCCGCGCAAAAAGCAGCACTAGGCCGCGTTTGCTGCGTCTATTGGCGAATTGATCATATGGGTCGTCTGCGTGCAGACGACCCTTTTGCGTTCCGTCGGCTTCTGACACCGTAGAAACGTGCTTTCTCGGCTTCGAGGGGCTGATTTTGCCTTATCTGGAAGTCTACTTCCACTTCGAGGGGCTGATGCCCAAGTAGACACGGCCCTAAAACGGCGGAATGACGTTGACGTGTAGCCGTTTATACTTCCGATTACATGGATGAGGAGCCCCTCGAAGCGGAGATAGACTTCCGGCAAATGCGAAATCAGCCCCTTGAAACGGAAGTAGGCCTCCGGCAAACGCAAAAATTAGCCTCCTCGAAACGGATAAATGCACGTATTGGGTGTAGTGGATGCTTCAGCCCCTGATATCGAAGCATATTTTTTCTGGTTGGCGCGTCTAGCATGCGCACTCCGCAATCGATAATTCTGTGGCCTCTCTCACTTTAAAAGTCTGGCGTGTGCGAGGGCGTTCGCTTAAGGTGAATGGGATTGCGCGGAATGTGGAGCGCAGGTACACATGACGAGGGCACACCGCAACAACACGGCAAGGGGAAGCGGACCATGTTCGACAAACGACTGTTCCAATTGGCGCCTGGCTTGAAAAAACTCATAGCTGGCAAAGTGGCCCTGATGTGGGTAGGTCTGCTTGCCAACATTGGTTTTATGCTGTCGCTGGTAATGCTGCTGAACAGCTTACTGACCGCTGTGGCACCGCCGCTGCTCCAATGCGGCGGCACTTCGCAAGGCGCGGCCTGCCCCGTGCCGTTGTCTGATCGGCACGGCGCGGATGTGCTGCCCATGGCTGGCGACGTCATGATTTACGTGCTGCTTGCGCTGGTCTGTATAGCGGTCCGTTACACGGCCACCACGCACGCCACCCGTCTCGGCACCGAAGCCGCCGAACGAGTCAAGCTCGCTTTGCGCTCCAAGCTGTACCGCAAAATGGTGGCACTCGGCCCGTCCTACAAAACCCGCATCAAGACCTCGGATGTGGTGCAATCCGCCGGCGAAGGTGTTGAACAGATTCAAAGCTTCTTTGAACTGTTCCTGCCGCAGCTCTTCTATGCGATTCTTGCGCCAATCACCTTGTTCGTGGCCATTGCGCCGATTAACGTGCCCGCCGCTGCCGTCATGCTGGTCTGCGCGCCGTTCATCATCATCGTGACCGGCATCGTCTCCATGACCGCCGCCCGCGCCTTCAAGAAGTACTGGGTGCGCTACACCGATATGGGCGCCGCGTTCCTCGACAATCTCCAAGGCCTTGAGACCCTGAAAAACTTCGACGCCGACGAGCGCGCCGCCATCGAGATGGACAAGAAAGCCGAAGGCTTCCGCGTCATGACCATGCGCGTGCTGCAGATCCAGCTGCGCTCGCTGACCGCCATGGACATAGTGGCCTACGGCGGTGCTGCGGCCGGCATCGGTGTGGCGTTATGGCAATACGCGCATATTGGCGATGCTTTTGCCAATGGTGCGTCCGGCTGGTCGCCAATCGCACTGGCCTCACATCTGCCTGGTGTGCTTGCCTACGCGGCATACGGCCTGCACTATCTCATCCCGTTCGGGGTGGGCTACCCGCTGTCTCTTACCGGTCTGCTGCTGATTGTGCTGCTGTCCGCCGAATTCTTTATTCCCATGCGTCAGCTTGGCTCGTTCTTCCACGTGGCGATGAACGGCATGACCTCCACCAAGCGCATCTTCGCTCTGCTGGACACCCCGGAGCCCGAGCATGGCACGGCGACCCTGCCGGCCAACGATTCCGATTCCGCTGACGACGGTCTGACGGTCCGCTTCGACCACGTCGGCTATTCCTATGATGATGCCGGGCACGGCGACTCCAAGTCCGCATCCGCAAAGACCGATAAGCAAGGTGAAACCAGCCCCAATTCCGCCGTCGCTCCTGCGCTCACCAACATCACCTTCGCCGCACGGCCCGGTCAGTTCACCGCCATTGTTGGCATCTCCGGTTCCGGCAAGTCCACGGCCGCCTCGCTGCTCGCCGGTACACTGGCCGGTTACCGAGGTTCGCTCACGCTGAACGGCGTCGAGGTATCCGATTTGTCAGGCGAAACACTGGCCGGAGCCGTCACTGTGATTGGTGCCAGCAGCCATCTGTTTGCGGGCGCATTGCGCGAGAATCTTCTGATGGCCTTGCCCGATGACGAGATTCCTGATTCGCCGGATTCCGTGGACTCCCGTCTGTGGTCCGCGCTCGAGCAGGCGCGCATTGCCGACTTCGTGCACGCACAGCCGAACGGACTGGGCATGCCGATTGAGTCCGATGCCGCCAACCTGTCCGGCGGCCAACGCCAGCGCATCGCCATCGCCCGCGCGCTCCTGCATGATTCGCCGGTATTTGTGTTCGATGAGGCGACCAGCAGCGTTGACATGGAATCCGAAGAGCTGATCCTGGATACAATTCGCGAATTGGCGCAATCCCGCGGCAAGACGGTTATTATGATCACCCATCGCATGGCCAACGCCGAACACGCTGATCAAGTGGTGGTGCTCGAACACGGCAAGTCGGTTGAGAGGGGCACCCATACCGAGCTGATGACGGCGGACGGCGTCTACGCCAAGCTGTTTACCACGCAGGCAGATATTGAGAACTTCGGAGAAGGCCATGCTCGGCGTGTGCTGCAGGTTGGTTCCCGCAAGCAGGAGCTGTCCGACGACAGTCGGACTGAGGGTGGCGCAGCGCGCGTAAGCGCAGAGGCGGGTATGACGGTTGACCGCCTGCAGTCAGCTTTGCCGACGGCTTCCGTTGGCGGGAGTGAGCAGGCCTCGGCTGAGACTCCGGCTGGTGTTGCAAATAGCGATTCGTCTTCCAAAATGAGCACATTCCAAGTGATCAGGCGACTGCTTAAGGAAGCCCGACCTCTGGCAGGACTGATGGCAGCGGCCTCCACCGCCGGCACCATCGGCCATCTTTCGGCCACTTTCCTGCCCGTGTTCGGCATTATCGCGGCATTTGCACTTACCGGTAATCCGGTGTGGGGCATGGGTGTTGCGCCCGCCGTCATCATGATGATTATCTGTGCTCTTCTGCGTGGCATCACCCGATACATTGAACAATATCTGAACCACAATGTGGCATTCCATCTGCTCGCACTCTTCCGTTCCAAGGCGTTCGCCGCGTTGCGCAGACTGGCGCCGGCCAAGCTCGCGGGCAAAGGTAAGGGCAACCTTATCGCCATGCTGACCACCGATGTGGAACTGCTTGAGATCTTCTTTGCCCACACCATCAGTCCGGTGGCCATCGCGGTAACCTCCACCATCATCTACACGATTGTGGCCGCCACCCTAAGCCCATGGATGGCGCTGGCGTTGATTGCCGCCCACCTGGTTATCGGCATCCTTGTGCCGCGATTCTTTGCCACCGGCGTACGTAACCTTGGCCCTGCCATCCGTGGCGCTGCCGGAGAACTCGACGATGTGATACTCGATGACATGCGCGGCCTGGACGAAATCATCCGATTTGGTCGCGGCGAGGAACGTGCGCAGGCCATCGAGGACCGTACCCATGCGTTGTGGAAGGATCACGCCAAACTCAGCAAGGTCAACGGCCGTTTCACCGGAATCAGCGGACTCTTGGTGGCTGTGCTCACAGCGGCTTCGGTCGCCGTGGCTATTGCCTGTGCCGGCGCGAACCCGCAGAGCATTCCGGCTCTGATTGCCGCCTTCGTGCTGTTCGCCGGCTCGTTCGGACCGACTTTGGCGCTCGCCGCCTTGCCCGCTAACCTGACTCAGACCTTCGCGTCCGCTAGCCGACTGTTCGGACTGATGGACGAGGTGCCCGCTGTGACCGAGAACGGCACTGTTGTGCCGCAGGAGTATATGGGCATGCGTCTTGATGACGTCACCTTTGCATATGCGGGGGAGCGCGAAGTCCTGTCCGACTTCTCGCTTGACGTGCCGCAGCATGGCGTGCTGGGTATCCAGGGGCCGTCCGGCCGAGGCAAGTCCACCATGCTCAAGCTGCTGCTGCGCTACTGGGATCCGCAGCGCGGTCAGGTGACGTTGTCCGGCACGCCGTTGCCCGAGGTCGATGTGCATGCTCGCCGACGTATTCAGGCCATGATGAGCCAGGAAACCCACCTGTTTGATGGCTCTATCCGAGACAATCTGCTGATTGCTTTGCCTGAGTCCGAGGTTGAAGCTGCAAATGTTGCAGGCAATGGGGAAGTGGGTGCCAAGACCGTTGATTCCCGACAGCAGCGGTTGGCGGCGCAATCGGCAGAGGGCGATGCCGTTCAGGTGGCAGCATCTGACGGTCTCGACGCTCGTTTGCGTCAGGCTCTCGCCAAGGCCTCCGTGCTTGATCTCATTGATTCCCTGCCCGATGGCCTTGATACTCAGGTAGGCGAGTTGGGCGACCGTCTATCCGAAGGTGAACGCCAGCGTATCGGTTTGGCTCGTGTGTTCCTGCGCAATGCTGATCTGGTGCTTTTCGACGAGCCGACCAGCCGTTTGGATGCTTTGAACGAGGCTATTATTCTACGTTCCATTCACGCTATGGCCGTGGGTGAGCAGCATGCAGACAAGGAGCGCGGCGCGGCTGTGGTGCTGGTCTCCCACCGCGAATCCGCCATGCGCATTGCTGATGCGGTACTCAATCTGTAACTGCCTGTAACTACGCGGGAATTACATCGCATTGCGTTACGTTACCGCGTTGCACTGCGGTTCCTCGCGGGTGGCGGCGATGCCATCTCCGGTCGTCATTGCGTTGCTGCGTTTGTGTTGCGATATGTGATGCGGCAACGCAGCAATGCGGCAATGCAATGTGATGTGGCAACGTGGCAACGTAGCGATGCAATAACGCGACAACGTGACAACGTAGCGATGCAATAACGCGGCAACATGGCAACATGGCAATGCAGTAACGCAACGCAGCATTCACGCCTTGATCAAAGTGCCGATGATGAGCGCCTTCTGCAGCCCTGGGCGGAACAGGTCGTGAAATTCATGCGACATTTCGGTTTCGAGTTTGACCGATGCATGGATGTCGTCAGTGCGAAGGCGTGCCTGTTCGGTGCCGATGATGTGCTCGAGCACCGCGAATCCCTCTTCGGTTTTGCCGGCTTGAATGAGGAATCGTGGGCTTTCCGGTGCTCGCACCATGGAGAGCAGGAACGCGGCGGCCGGAATCGCACCCAGCCTCAGCATCCAACGCCAACCGGCGTTGACATCCCAGCTTCTGGAACCGTAGGAGGCGATGATGTAGTTGATGACATTGGTCAGGAAGATGCCGCATACCGCGAGGGGCTGATAGGAAAAGGCAAGCAGACCGCGGATATTGACCGGCGCTTAAGGCCAGACCGAACGTATATTTGCCCGATCCGTGAGTACGTATGGTTGTTCCCAAGGGATTGCGCTGCTTGGAAGCAGCTTGAAACAGGCCCGCCATGTGCTTTTCCTCTCAATACAGCTATGGGGGGTGCCTGTTCATACTAGTCAGATTCTTGTCATATGGCGTTGAATATCTACAAATGTGGGCACTGGTGAGGCGGCTGAGTGGTGGAATCGCGCCGTGGTGTGTGGGTGTTGGGGACTCACGAGCATGCTGCGCGTTATTTGGTGGTGTGCTGAGAGTCGGGACCTACTCACGTTGGGGGAGGGGATGAAGAGCCTCTGAGACAAGTCGCTGTTCGACTGGAGATTTGCTCACGTGGAAAGCATGGAAAAGGCGAAAAAAATCAGGCGTGTCGGGTGATTTGACAAATTGGTACACAGGTGTATCATCTTAGGTATTGGTACACGGGTGTACCAAAGAAAACACCCCAAGGAAAGGTGGCCAGAGGAGACTTCGCAAGCGGCCAAACGAATTGAAATCCAACGCAGCAGTCGATTCGTTTTTGGCAATCGGAAGGCAGTCGTCAACAATCGGAAGGCAGCCAAAGACAGCCGGAAGATAACCGAGAAGTAACCGGACGAAAACCGGAAGCCAGTCGGAAGAAAGCCAACCACCCGCAAGTCAACTCCAATGGTCCAGAAGGAGATAACATGCGCAACACCAAGAAGGTCATCGCGGCAACGGCAGCCGTGGCCACGCTCGTCGGTCTCGCCGCCTGCGGCAGCAGCAACGACAACGGCGCCAACAAGGGTGACGCTGACAAGGCCGAACTCGTGTTCTGGGGCTGGGATTCCGGCAACTCGATGAAGGAAATCCTCGCTGACTTCGAGAAGGCCAACCCCGGCATCACCGTCAAGTTCAACAACACCGGCACCGCCGAGAAGACCTCCACCGCGCTCTCCAACGCCATCGCCGCAGGCAACGGCGCCCCTGACGTCGTGATGCTCGAAGATCCGACCGTCACCCAGTTCGCCGTCACCGATGGCCTCGTGGACCTGAGCGAATTCGGCGCCGACAAACTCGCCGACGACTTCGCCGCCGGCCCGTGGAACAAGCTCCAGTACAACAACAAGCCGTACGCTCTGCCGATTGATTCCGGCCCCGAAATGTTCTTCTACAACAAGGCAGTGTTCGACAAGGCCGGCGTGGACGGCGAGTCCATCAAGACCTGGAACGACTACTACGAGGCCGCCAAGAAGATCCGTGCCACCGGCTCCTACATCACCAATCTGGCCGGTACCTCCAACGACTATCAGCCGTTCACCGCCCAGATCTGGCAGGCCGGTGCCCAGCCGTGGAAGGTCGATGGCGAGAACATCACCATCAACATGACCAAGGACGAGGGCATGCAGCGCTATATCCAATTCGTCCAGAAGCTCATCGACGAAGACCTCGTGGACGCCAAGACCCCGAACTGGTCCGACGATTGGAACCGCGAGCTCAACGATGGCACCCTCGCCTCCCTGACCATCGGCGCTTGGATGCCGATCAACCTCATGACCGGCGCCCCCGATCAGGCCGGCAACTGGCGCGTCGCCCAGCTGCCGCAGTGGGAGGAAGGCAAGGAAGTCTCCGCCGAAGACGGTGGCTCTGCACTTGCCGTCACCTCGCAGTCCAAGAACCAGGCCGCTGCCTACAAGCTCGTTGAGTACATGACTCATGGCGAGGGCGCTCAGACCATGGCCGACACCGGTACCTTCCCGTCCCTGAAGAAGATCCTCCGGTCCGACTCCTTCACCGACCCGACCACCGAGTCCAACAAGAAGACCAACGACTACTTCGGCGGTCAGAACGTCAACGAAGTCCTTTCCGCCGCGGCTCAGCGCCCGACCGAGAAGTTCCAGTACCTGCCGTACAACCCGTACGCCCAGACCGCTTACGGCGACGAAGTCTCCAAGGCCTACTCCGGCGACATCACCCTGGAGAAGGCGCTTGAAAACTATGCCAACAAGCTCGCCGAGCAAGGCAAGCAGCAGGGCTACAACGTCACCGTCAAGTGACGCAACCGATCTATTGCCGGTACATCCGGCACTGACCAACAATCAAAACCTGCGGCTAGGCCACTCTCCTTCCGCCTAGCCGCCCGATCTCCCAAAGCGGGGATGCTCCCCAGTGTCCCCGCTTTCCCGTGCCCTCGCCTGACGTGACCGCTCCAATCGAGCGACCCCCTGGTAGCGGGCGCAGCACAGCAATCCGTATTCCAAGAAAGCAATCGATTATGTCCGATCAAACAATGGCCGCAGCCCCGCAGCCAACGGTGGGAATCCTGCCTGAGGAGGCGGATCTGCACACGGCCGAGGCCCGCGTCAACAAGCACAAGGCCGACTGGCGCGGCTGGAAGTTCATGTGGCCGTTCGCCGTGGTGTTCGTCTTCGTGTTCATCATCCCAATTGTGTACGCCATTTACATCTCCTTCTTCAAGAAGCAGATGGTCGGCGGCACCAAGTTCGTCGGCTTCGAGAACTACGCCCGACTGATTCAGGATCCGCAGTTCTGGAGCTCGGTGGGCCGCGTCACTATCTTCACCGTATTCCAGGTGCCGATCATGCTGTTTCTGGCCGCAGCCATGGCCCTCGCTTTGGATTCGATGAAGCTGCATGGCACCAAGTTCTTCCGCATCTCCACATTCCTGCCCTATGCGGTGCCCGCAGTGGTCTCCACCATGATTTGGGGTTTCGTGTATGGCGCCAAATACGGTCTGGTCGGCTCCCTCAACGACTTCCTCGGCACCAACATCGATGTGCTCAACCCCGACGTGCTGCTTGCATCCATCGCGAACATCAACACGTGGGAATATGCCGGCTACAACATGCTGATTTTTTACAGCTCCCTAAGCACCATTCCACACAGCTTGTATGAGGCCGCCTCCATCGACGGCGCTTCGGAGTGGCAGATTGTTAAGAAGATCAAGCTGCCGGAGCTGAAGGGCTCGCTGGCCATCACGGTGATCTTCTCGATCATCGGCAGCTTCCAGCTGTTCAACGAGCCGAGCATTTTGCAGAACATGGTTCCGGGCAACGCGATCACCACGTACTACACGCCGAACATGTACGCCTACAACCTGAGCTTCACCGGCAATCAGAGCAACTATGCCGCAGCTCTGGCCATCGTGATGGCCATCATCACCATGGCCATTGCGTATGTCGTCCAGCTTAAGAGTATGAAGGAGCAGATGAAGTAATTATGAGCACTGCAACCATGACTTCAACAACAACCATGACCCTGGCCGATCTCAAGGCTCAGGAAAAGGCCGCCAAGAAGGCCGAGAAGGAGCGTCAGAAGCGCATCGACGCCGACGAGAAGGCCGAGCGCAAGCGCGCCGCCAAAACCGGTTTCTCCAACCCGGCGAACCCGACCCGCTCGATGGCCCTGACCATCGTGTGCGCGATTTTCGCGGTCTACTGCCTCTTCCCGTTTGTCTACCTGATGATTAACGCCACCAAGACCCAGTCCGACTTCACTTCGACGTTCGGCCTCGGTTTCGGCAAAACGTTCGCCCTGTTCGACAACATCGCCACGGTGTTCACCTATCAGGACGGTATCTTCGGCCGCTGGTTCGTCAACACGATTCTGTATGTGGTGGTCGGCGCCGGCGGTGCCACCTTGCTGGCCATCATGGGCGGCTATGCGCTGGCCAAGTTCCGCTTCCCCGGCCGTAAGCTGTGCTTCGTGATCATCATCGGCGCCATTTCGGTGCCGGGTATCGCGCTGGCCGTGCCGCAGTTCCTGCTGTTCGCCAAGATGGGCCTCACGAACACCCCGTGGTCGATGATTATCCCGAGTTTGGTATCCACGTTCGGTCTGTATCTGATGTGGATCTTCTCCGATCAGGCCGTGCCGGATGAGCTGCTTGAAGCCGCGCGCGTGGATGGTGCCGGCGAGTTCCGCACCTTCTTCCAGATTTCCCTGCCGCTGTTGGCACCCGGCATCGTGACCACTGCATTGTTCGCCATTGTAGCGACGTGGAACAACTACTTCCTGCCGTTGATCATGTTGAAGGATTCCAACTGGTACCCGTTGACGATCGGTCTGAACCAGTGGAAGGACCAGGCTTCAACCGCAGGCGGTCAAGCTATCCAAAACCTCGTGATTACCGGTTCGCTGATCACGATCATCCCTCTGGTGATTGCGTTCCTGTGCCTGCAGAAGTACTGGCAGTCAGGCCTCGCCGCAGGCGCCGTCAAGGAGTAACCTCTGGCTCCCTCTGACGGGAGCTGGCCGCGGAGCGGACTGAGGGTGGTCATATGGGGATTCGACTGGCGACCACCCCCAGTCAGCTTCGCTGACAGCCCCGCCAGCGGGGGCGGCCTCTCTGGTGTTCACAACCTGCAAGCACAGCACTTCCCGCAAACCGATACAATAAAGGATTTGATTAATATGACTACTCATAGAGCATTTAGGTGGCCGTCCCTGCTGACGGAATCCGGCCGCGGCATCGCGTTCGGCGGCGACTACAACCCGGACCAGTGGCCCGAGGAGACGCTGGACGAGGATATCCGTCTCATGGGTGAGGCCGGCGTGAACGTCGTATCGCTGGCAATTTTCAGCTGGGACAAGATCGAGCCGGTCGAGGGCGCGTTCACGTTCGAGTGGCTCGACCATGTGATCGACAGGCTCGGCAGAGCCGGCATCGCCGTGGACTTGGCCTCCGCCACAGCCGCCGCGCCGCTGTGGCTGTACGAATCCCATCCAGAGGTGCTGCCGGTAGACCGGTATGGTCATACCGTCAACGCGGGCTCACGCCAGTCGTGGCAGCCAACAAGCCCGGTGTTCAAGGAATACGCGCTGCGCCTGTGCCGCAGACTTGCCGAACACTACAAGGACAACCCGTATGTGACCGCCTGGCACATGGGCAACGAATACGGCTGGAACAACCGCTACGACTACTCCGACAACGCCTTGGCCGCGTTCCGCACGTGGTGCGAGGCCAAGTACGGTACCATCGACGCGTTGAACGAGGCGTGGGGCACGGCCTTCTGGTCGCAGCACGTGAACAGTTTCGACGAGGTGCTGCTGCCACGTCACATGGGCGGCGACGCCATGGTCAACCCGTCGCAGCAGTTGGATTACGAGCGGTTCGGCAACGACATGCTGCTCGACTTCTACAAAGCCGAACGCGACGCCATCGAGCAGATCTGCCCCGACAAGCCGTTCACCACGAACTTCATGGTCTCCACCGACCAGTGCGTCATGAACTACGCCAAATGGGCGGATGAGGTGGACTTCGTGTCCAACGATCACTACTTCCATGAGGGCGAATCCCACCTGGACGAACTCGCCTGCTCGGACGCGCTCATGGACTCCCTCGCGCTGGGCAAGCCGTGGTACGTGATGGAGCACTCCACCTCAGCCGTGCAGTGGAAGCCGCTGAACACACGCAAACGGGCCGGCGAACTCATGCGCGACTCCCTGGCCCACGTGGCCATGGGCGCCGACGCCATCTGCTTTTTCCAATGGCGGCAATCCAAGTCGGGCGCCGAGGCGTTCCACTCCGCCATGCTGCCCCACGCGGGTGCCGATTCCAAGGTCTTCCGCGGCGTATGCGAGCTCGGTAAGGCGCTGAAGACCCTCTCCGACGCCGGGCTGCAGGGCACTGAGCTCGAGCGTGCCGGCACGGCGATCCTGTTCAGCGCGGAATCCGAATGGGCCACACGCTCCGAAACCCTGCCCAGCATGAAACTCAACCACTGGCACGACGTGCGCGACTGGTACCGCGGCTTCCTGGATGCCGGGCTGCGCGCGGACGTGGTGCCGCTCGCCTACGACTGGACCGGCTACAAAACCATCGTGCTGCCCACCGTGCTCAGCCTGTCCGACGAAGACGTTCTCCGTATCGCCGACTTCGCGAAGGCCGGCGGAACCGTCATCGTCGGCTATGCCGCCGGCCTGATCGACGAGCACTTCCACATCGGCCTCGGCGGCTACCCCGGCGCCGGCAACGGGCTCCTACGCGACATGCTCGGCATCCGCTCCGAAGAATTCAACATCCTCGGTGAAGAAGCCGAAGGCGAGCCCAGCGAAATCAGCCTGTCCAATGGTCTGACGACCCGCCTGTGGCAGAACGACGTGACTTCCGTAGCCGCGGACACCACAGTGCTTGCCTCTTACGCAGGTAAGTCCGCCGCCGACTGGGAGCTGGAGCGCACCCCCGCCATCACCAGCCGCCCCTATGGCAACGGTACCGCCATCTACGTGGGCTGCGACCTCAACCGTCACGACATTGCCCAGTTGCTCAAAGCACTTGGCTCCCGATGGCAGGAGTTGTCGGCGCAGCCGACTGAGAGTGGTCAAACTCCAACCTATCCCACCACAGATCCCCGCATCCTGCACACCATCCGCCGATCCGCAGACGGCTCCACCCGCTTCGATTTCTACCTCAACCGCTCAAACCAGCCCGTCGCCATCAACGGTGTGGAAGGTGATCCCATCATCGCCCACCGTTGCGAGACTGACGCCGTTGGATATACGCTGAACCGCAACGCCATTCTTATCGCTAAAACGTCCTGCTAAACCGCGCTAGAATGGCAATGTTGTCCGGATAGAGGAGTGCGGCATGAGCGACGAGAAAACAGCCAAGCGTCGAGTGACGCTACGCGATGTCGCTCAGGCCGCCGGTGTATCGCTCAAAACTGCGTCGAACGTGATCAATGGCTCCGGGCGTATGACAGATGAGACCCGTGCCAAGGTCGAGTCGGTCATTAAGGACCTCGACTACCGAGTCAACGTGGCCGCCCGCAACCTCAACCGCGATCACACCGGCTTCATCACCCTCGCCGTGCCTTCGCTGATTCCGCCATATCTGGCCGAGCTCGCCAACCGCACCATCGAGGCCGCCCGTCAGCGCGACTATTCCGTATACGTCACCACGTATGCGGAAGGCTCCGCGAAAGGCGCGCGCGATCTGCTGAAGAAGTTCAACTCCACGGTGTCCGATGGCATGATCCTTTCCATGAGCGAGGTGGAAAACATTTCGCCCGATGATCTGAAGGTTGATTTTCCGCTGGTCATCGTTGGCGCGCGTACCACGTGGGGCATTGTGGATCACGTGACCCCAGACGATGTATCCGCAGCCGCCATGGCCGCAGGCTACCTGTATGACCGCGGTTCCACCAGACTTGCAGTGATCGGTGCCCGTGACGTTTACGACGAAGATGCATTGCTGAATGCCGTAGAAGGCAACGCGCAGCTGCGTCTGCGCGGCATCATCGAAGAGACCCGTAGGCGTGGGCTCTCCTTGGATCCGCAGCTGATTGGCAACACCGATCAGGATTGGACCATCGGAGCCGGTGCCCGTGTGACCCAGCGGCTCATTGATTCCGGCGTGCCATTCGACGGTGTGATTGCCTTGAACGATCAGTTGGCCATCGGCGTATTGACCGCTCTGCGCACCGCTGGTTATGAGGTGCCCGTGCAGGTGCAGGTCATCGGCTTCGATAACAACGAGGAAGCCCCCTACCTGCAGATTCCGCTGACCACCATGGATTCCCGCCTTGACTGGACGGCTCCCACGGCAGTGAATCGCATCCTCGGACGCATCGACGGCAGCATCACCAAGTCCGAACTGCTCACCACCGAATCCCAGGTCATCGCCCGCGCCTCCACACGCTGAACGACATTGCTGTAATGCTGGTGTTGCTGTACTGGGCCGTACGAGGCGTTGATACACCGGTTGACCAACACGGCATAAAGTGCTAAGGTGGCGATTGCGTGGTACACAGCTGTACCGCGTGGCGCATAAGGAAAGGAAGCGCCAAGCATCACTGGGCGTTCGTTCTGAGCGTTCACCATTCAAAGGAGAAAAAGCATGCGCCGAAATACCGCGCTTACTCGCATTATGGCATCCGGCGTGGCCGCCATAATGCTCTGCGCAGGAGGCACGTTCACTGTAAACGCCGCCGAAGAAGAACCAGTTAAAGCCGACGTCTCGGTCAAGGCCATCCAAGGCTTAAGCGATGATTTCATCGGCGGTATGGACGTCTCATCCATGCTCTCGCTGGAAGAAAGCGGCGTCACGTTCAAGAACGCCAATGGCGAGGTCGAGGATTTGTTCACGTTGCTCAAGGAATCCGGCGTGAACTATGTGCGTCTGCGTGTGTGGAACGATCCGTTCACCGCAGACGGCCAAGGATATGGCGGCGGCAACGTCAACGCCGATCGCGCACTGACCATGGCCAAGCGAGCCACGGCAGCAGGGCTGAAAGTGCTGGTCGACTTCCATTACTCCGATTTCTGGGCCGACCCCAGCAAGCAGCAGGTGCCCAAGGCGTGGAAATCCTTTGAAGGCGACGCGGACAAAACCGCCGACACCGTATACGACTACACCAAGCAGACTCTGACCACGTTCAAACAAGCCGGCGTGGACGTCGGCATGGTGCAGGTCGGCAACGAAACCACTGCGAAAATCGCCGGCATCTCTGGCTGGGACGGCATGTCCAAAGTATTCTCCGCAGGTTCCAAAGCCATACGCGAAGTGCTCCCCGAAGCCAAGGTCGTCATTCATTTCACCAACCCGGAGAAAGCCGGCACCTACGCCACTTACGCCAAACAGTTGAGCAACCACAATGTGGATTACGATGTGTTCGCCAGCTCCTACTACCCGTTCTGGCATGGCACCACCGAAAACCTCACCAGCGTGCTCAAGAACGTGGCCTCCACTTATAAGAAAGATGTGATGGTGGCGGAAACGTCGTGGGCATACACCTTGGATGATGGCGACGACGATTCCAACACAGTGCCCAGTAAAGTAACCGCCGATAACCTCAAGAAATACGACATCAGCCCGCAAGGCCAGGCCGATGAGATTCGCGCGGTCGCCGAGGCCGTGAACAATATCGGCGACAATGATGGCGATGGCGAAAACGACGGCCTGGGTGTGTTCTACTGGGAGCCCGCATGGGTGCCCGTGGGCACCGGCGGCAAGGATAACGCCGAACTGGTGGATACGTGGAACAAGTACGGTGGCGGCTGGGCCACTGAAGCGGCCGGCGAATACGATCCCAATGACGCCGGCCTGTACTGGGGCGGCTCAGGTGTCGATAACCAAGCTTTGTTCGATTTCTATGGCAAGGCGCTCGCCTCTCTGCCGACGTTCAAGTACATTCACACCGGTGCCGTCACCGATCATGTGTTCACCAAGATAGATCCAGTGGAGATTACCGCGACTGACTCGGATTCCATCGACGCGATCAAAGCGCAATTGCCGAGTGAGGTGGCCGCACACTATCAGGATGGGGTGGACGAGACCGAAACCGTGACCTGGCAATCCGCTGCGCTTGACTGGATTCGTGGCGCAGGCACATACACCATCACCGGCACCACCAACGCTGGCCACGACGTGACCGTCACCGTCACCGTCACCGCCACTCCTGCCAAGGATTACGTAACGGACGGCAGCTTCGAGAACGCTGAGAACGATAAGAACTGGACCATTGCCGGCACCGGTGCGTCCATCACCGAAGACAGTGGCAACGCCGCCGACGGCAAGCGCGCGCTGAAGTTTTGGGCATCCGATGCCTACAGTTTCTCCGCCACGCAGACCGTCACCGGACTCGAGCCTGGCGAATACGTGCTGACCGCCATGAGCCAAGGCGCGGCAGCGGACAACGCCGCTATTACCGATGGTGTGGCCCTCTCCGCCACAACGGGTGGCAAGACCACGTCCGATGCGCTGGAACTCAACGGTTGGGTTAAGTTCGATACCGCCACCGTGCCTGTCACCGTGGGTGCTGATGGCACAGCGACCATCACCATCACGGGCAACCTGCCTGCCGACGCATGGGGCAATGTGGACAAGGTCTCACTCGTCAAAAAGACCGAAACTCCGGTGAAGCCATCCACGGAGAACCTGGACAAGGCCGTGGCCGAAGCCGGGAAAATCAATCGCGATGAGTACACCAACGAGTCGCTCGCCAAACTCGATCAGGCGCTTGCCGCCGCTGACGTGCTGCTTGCCGGCAGCACCTACACCGAGCAGGACGTGAACGATGTGATCAAGCTTGTTGCCGATGCCATTGCCGGCCTCGCCCAAAAGGAGGTCTCCAGCCTGACCGTCACGCCAAGCAAAACCACCTATCAGGTGGGCGATGCCATCGATGCCGACCATGATCTCAAGGTCGTGGGCAACTATTCCGCAGGCATGGGCAACGTGACGCTTTCCGCCGACCAGTTCACGCTCGATTACGATTTCTCCGCTCCCGCTGATGCGGCGAAGGTTACCGTAACGCTCAAGTCGAATCCGAATGTCACCGAAACCTATACGGTTGCGGTTACCGCTCGGGCCGAAGGTGGTTCCGGCAACGGCTCGGACGGTGCGGGTAATGGCGGGGCTACTATCAATCCCGATACGGGCGAGGGCGATAAGACCAACGGTGCGAATGGCGACAAGATCACTGGTGTGCTGAGCAATACCGGTAGCGCGGTGACTGCCGTGGGTCTTGCGGTTGTCGTTCTCGGCGTGGCCGGCGGGGTCTCGCTTGCTTTGCGTCGTAAGCGCTCCTGATAGAGACTGATGCGGCATTATGATGCGGTTGCCGGCAGCCGGCGACCGGCTGCCAGATGCCATCTGTCGGCTGTCGTTTATCGGTTGTCGGCTGTCAGATGCGTCTGTCTCGGCGCAGCGATGCGATTCTGTCCCGGTTCGTGCATCAATCGTTTGATGTGGGTACCAGGACAGAAATCACTGTCCTGGTTTGCGAAAACGGGTGTTTTTCGCGTACCGGGACAATTCCCGTTGCCCCGGTTTGCACGTCAATCGTTCTACGTGAGAACCGGGACAGTATGTTGATTTCGGGATTGGCTGTATTCCGCCGATTCTGTTTGTCGGGGTATGTGGACTTTGGGGATTGTCTTGTCCTGGTTCTCGAAAATGGCCCGAAATTGCGTACCGGGACAACGATTTCTGCCCCGGTGCAAACGTCAATCGATTGACGCCTGTACCGGGGCAAATTCGCGCCCGGGAACAATAGGGCGAGGGCCGGTCGCAGGAGTAGAGCGTGATGTTGTCATGATTGCGCCCGGCTCTCCCACACGGAAGGCCGGGCGCAATCATGCCGTTTGGTTGCAGCACCCGCACATCACCCACATAACCGTGTACAGTGGCGTGTAGTCGCAGGAATAAAGGAGCATCGCACATCATGACCAACGGACACATCAACCCCGCCAACGTGCCGGACATCGCCTTGAAAGACGGTCATTCCATTCCGCAAGTCGGTCTCGGCGTGCTACGTATCGACGATGAGGGTGTGGTCCCCGTCGTCGAATCCGCGTTGGAAGCCGGCTACCGCCATATCGATGGTGCGGCCGGCTACAACAACGAGGCCGGCGTGGGTCGTGCGCTCGCCGCCTCCGGATACAACAAGGGAGCCAAGCGCGAGACCCTGTGGGTCACCACCAAGCTGCGCGACTCCCAGCAGGGCTACGATTCCGCGCTCAAAGCTTTCGACAACTCGCTGAAACTCCTCCAGCTCGATTACGTGGACATGTACATGATCCATTGGCCCACGCCGTTCGACTGGCGCAGCACCGACACCTGGAAGGCGTTCGTCAAGCTGCGCGACGAAGGCATGGCACGCACACTCGGCGTATGCAACTTCATGCCCGCCGATCTGAAGCGTCTGCACGAGGAGACCGGCGCATGGCCGGCCGTCAATCAGATTGAGCTGCACCCCACGTGGCAGCAGCGCGAAGTGGTGGCGTTCTGCAAGGAGCACGGCATCGCCGTGGAGGCCTACTCGCCGATGGCGCGTGGCGCCGACCTCAACGCCGGCGACGGCACCATCGAGAAGATCGCCGCCGCCCATGAGGTCAGCCCGGCCCAGGTGATTCTGCGTTGGCACATCGAAAACGGCACGATCATCATCCCCAAGTCCGTGCATGCTGACCGTCAGAAGGAGAATCTCAACCTGTTCGGCTTCGCCCTGACCGCCGACGAACACGCTGCCATCGACGCCCTCGACGGCCCCACCCGCGCCGGCCACGACCCCCTCACCTTCACCTATGCGTGATTGATGGCACGTCGTAACGCCCACTTCCGCCGTCGTTTCAACGCCTCTGGACCGCTGGAGCGCGTGTTGATTCTCATCGTTCTCGCCGTAGCAATCGGCGTGACCATCGGCCTGTTACTGCCGCAGGTCAGCTCCGACGCGGCCAAAATCACCGGTGGCTACACTGCCACCGGTTCAGCCGCCGACACTTTGAACGCGCTCGCCGTAGACGACAACCAAAGCTCCTCCGGCTACGACCGCGATTCCTTCGGTTTCCGCACCACCGACGTCGACGGCAATGGCTGCGACGTACGCGACGACGTGCTCGCCCGTGATCTCACGGACATCACCTACAAATACGCCGGTTCCTGTGTGGTCGAGTCCGGCACACTGGCCGATCCGTACACCGCTCAGATCATCCATTTTGTACGTGGCCGCGCCACCAGCGCCAAAGTGCAGATCGACCATGTGGTGGCCCTTGAAAACGCTTGGCAATCCGGTGCGCACGACTGGTCCACTGCCAAACGCCATGAATTCGGCAATGACCCCTACAACCTGCTGGCCGTCGACGGCCCGGCCAATCAGGAGAAGGGTTCGGCTTCCGCCGCCTACTGGCTACCCACCAACGCCGACTACCGTTGCGATTACGTGGCCCGCCAGATTGGCGTCAAAGACAAGTACCAGCTCACCGTCACCTCCCAAGAAAAGGACGCCATGCTCGCCGTCCTCCACACCTGCCCGGGCCAGGCCGTGCCCGCAGACCAGTAAGAGGAAGGGTATCTCGCTTGAGAGAGGTACATTAGGCCATTCGCAGAGTGCTATCTGCTTTCAAAGCAGATAGCACTGTCAGCTGCACTTTCATGAGCGAGTTTTCTACCGTCTGGCACATTTCATGAGCGAGTTTTCTAGTAATTTCCTCATTTCATGAGCGAGTTTTCGGCGGTTTGTCACATTTCATGAGCGAGATGGCGGGGAATGCCAGCTGCCAGTCCGCCAGTCATCCATCAATCGTCCGCAGATTGTCCGTCTGTTGACGTGAGAAACATGCCCGCGCTATAACTGAGCCCGGTATGAAGGGAGAAGGGAATAGGAACAGACGATATGGCAGTAACACACACCGCAGCAGATGCCACTGCGGCAACCACTATGACGAACGCCGTGGCAGACATCGAACAGGAAACACCGGAAATCGAGAAGGAACGCCAGCTTGCCGGAGTCGGAGCCGGAGCTGGAACCGTGGCAAACGGCAAGAAAAAGCCGCATGACCATGCGCTGGCCAGCATCCTCGGCCCCGCGTTCGTGGCGGCCGTGGCTTACGTCGATCCTGGCAACGTGGCGGCCAACATCACCTCCGGCGCACGATACGGCTACCTGTTGGTGTGGGTGCTGGTGCTCGCCAACGCCATGAGCGTGCTCATCCAGTATCAGTCCGCAAAACTCGGCATCGTGACCAACAAATCCCTGCCGGAACTGCTGGGTGAACGTATGAGCGATGCCGGCCGCTTCATGTTCTTCATGCAGGCCGAGGTCATCGCCATTGCCACCGATCTGGCCGAGGTGATCGGCGGCGCCATCGCCCTGAACCTGCTGTTCGGATTGCCGCTGTTCATCGGCGGTCTGGTGATCGGCGCAATCTCCACGGTGATGTTGTGGTTCCAAGGTGGCAAGACGCAAACCACGTTCGAGCGCATCATCATCGTGATGCTGCTGATTATCACATTCGGCTTCATCGCAGGCCTGTTCGTGGACCCGCCGAGCCCCGGCGAAGTGGTCAAGGGCATGATTCCACGCTTCCAAGGCACCGACTCGGTGCTGATGGCCGCCTCGATTCTGGGCGCCACCGTGATGCCGCACGCCATCTACCTGCACTCCACGCTGGTGAATGACCATTACGCAGGCGGCGAAAAGCCGTCGATCAAAACGCAGCTGAAAGGCTCGAAAATCGATGTGGTCTGGGCGCTGTTGCTGGCCGGCACCGTGAATCTGGCGATGCTGGTGCTCGCCGCCAACTCGCTGCACGGCATGTCTGGCACGGATTCCATCGACGGCGCACAACGGGCGATCACGCAGGTGCTCGGCCCGGTGATCGGCACGATCTTCTCCATCGGCCTGCTGGCTTCGTCGCTGAGCTCCACATCGGTCGGCACGTATGCCGGCTCGGAAATCATGCACGGTCTGCTGCACGTTAACGCCCCGATGTGGGCCTGCCGCGTGGTCACGCTGGTGCCGGCTCTGATTGTGCTGTGGTTCGCCAAGGACCCGACTCAGGCGCTGGTCATCGGCCAGGTGGTGCTTTCCATCGGCATCCCGTTCGCCGTGATTCCGCTGATGCGATACACGCATAACAAGGAACTCATGGGCAAGTGGGCTGATGGAACCGTCAAGCACGTGATTTTTATGATTGTGGTGGCACTGATTGTGGCGCTCAACGTGCTGCTGATTGTCCTGACGCTGATGGGCAGGGCGTAATAGACTCCAGCTGAAATCCTGCGATAGCACAACATAATAAGAAGCCCCGGTGTTGGAACCGGGGTTTCTTATTATGTTGAGAATGGTTGAATCTGCCGTCAGTTCGCAGCCATACGCCGCGCACGCCGTTCGCGCAGCGCGCGCAAGGAAATAATGTCTCGCGTACGACCGGCACCGTCGCCCTTGACGCCGAAGAACACCATCAACACCATTGCCAGACAGATTATTGCGGAGATTCGCAGCGCCCATTGAATGCCGAAAATCGAAGCGGCGACGGCGGAGGCGCCGCCCTGCTTATGCAAAGCGGCAAACGTTTCCATCAGAATCACCAACACGGGTGCGCCCACAGCGCCCGCAATCTGACGCGCGGTATTCGTCACCGATGATCCGGCGGACACTTCGCTCGGCCCGTTCAGGCAATTCAGGGACCACGTGGTAATCGGCATCAGCAGGAAACCCATGCCGATCTGACGGATGAACTGGCAGATCGATACCCACCAGATCCACGTATCCATCGCCACCAGCGACATGCCCAAGGTGCCAAGGGTCAACACAATCGAACCGAACAAAGCCACCGGGCGCGCGCCGAACCGATCCATCGCGCGGCCGCCGAAGAACTGGGAGACGCACTGGCCGATGGCGCCCGGCAGCATGATCAGACCGCTCATCGTGGCCGAATAGCCGCGGTCAGTCTGGATGTAGAGCGGCATGATGACCAAAATCGAACTGAAGGCGAAAAATGCCAGCGACGCGGTAATAGTGCCGACGGTGAACGAACGGTTCTTCAGCACTTCCAAGTCCAGCAGCGGCGGCTGGGGGAGTGCCGACTCGTCCTTGGCTACGGCCTCGCGATACCGCTTGCCAGCGCGCAGGTTGCGCATCACAAACCACACGATGCCGACCAGTCCCACAACCATGGGCCCCCACGTGACCGGTGCCGCGAATCCATAGGTCTCTGAATTGGTGAAGCCGAACATCAGCCCACCAAAGCCGATCACCGACAGGCACACCGAGAAGAAGTCCGCGCGGGCCGAAGGGTCGTGTGAACCGAAATTATGCAGTCCGAACATGGCTGCCAGCAGCGAGATTACGCCAATGATGGTCATGGTCAGGAAGATCGAGCGCCAGCCGTTGGCATCGGTCTGCCAGCCGCCCAAGGTGGGGCCGATGGCTGGCGCCACGCTCATGGCCATGCCCACCGTGCCCATGGCAAACCCGCGGCGAGACAGCGGGTAAATGGAGAACACGGTGATTTGCAGCACCGGCCACATCACGCCTGTGCCGGCAGCTTCGAGCACGCGCCCGACCAGCACCCATACGAAGTTTGGCCCCAACCATGCCAGCACGGAGCCGAGTGTGAACACCGCCATCGAGCAGATGACGATCTGGCGGGTGGAGAAGCGTCGGGTCAGAAACGCGGTCAGCGGCACCATCACGCCCATGACCAGCTGGAACACGGAGGTGAGCCACTGCCCGGTGGTTACGGAGATGTGGAATTCGGAAACGATAATCGGCAGCGCGGAACTCAGCTGCAACTGCGTGAAGTTGCCCACGAAGGTAATAAAGGTCAATATCGCGATGGAGATAAACGCCGCCCGGCTGAGTTTGCCGTCTACATATGATTCCTCGCGGCTCAGCACCCGCTGCAGTTCGCCGCGATGATTCTTGATTCCCTGAGCTCCGTTCATTCCACTCACATGCATACTCCACTCTCGCTGATCGACCGCAACAACGCATCAGACGGTCTCTCAAGCAACCCCAATACGCTACACCCAGGGGTAGTCCGTGGGGTAGTCCGTCGAGATGCAATGCCGAGATGACTGGCCGCCCGGTTGCAGAGCAAATCAGTCCCGTTATTCGAGGCGTCAAAATGAACGTAGTTACTATCCGATCACGTTCGCTATGTGGTTTTCTGCCCCCTAGCGGTTAGGGGCGTGATGTCTGTACTATATTGAAGGGGTAACCCCTGTATATACCCGTACACGGGGGAATCCAGAGAAGTGAGAGCCGCGAGACCTGCAGTGTACGGTCGAAAAGGAAGGACTGGTGTCTGAGGTGTCGTATCTGAGCAGTAACGGTCAGCCGTCTACGCGCAGCAGACAGGCCAATAGCGGTGACCGAACCACCGCTCAGCTCAGAGATATCCGCCAAAAGCAGCTCAGCCACGTGCTGTACTGGCGATTCTTCGTCAATCTCGCCCTCATGCTTATCGACGCCGCCATGTACATCATCGCCGGAGCCACGGTGCTCAATCTGCGCCATGAGGCAACGCCGCTCTATTCGAGCAGATTCAATTTCACGATTGACTCCACCGTTTACCTTATTATTGTGGCCTGCTTCTGGGTGTGGTCGCTCTATGTTGCCGGCATTTATCACCGCCATGTTATGGGTGACGGTTACCAGCTCAATGTGCTGCTGGTCAAAGGCATGGTTGTGTGCTGGGTGGTGCAGTGCGCGTTCAACTACTTCTTTAATCTGGGTCTGACCCTCACGTCGCTCTGCTTGGTGGTGATTGCCGGATGGTTGCTCACCATGGTGGAACGCATCGCCAGCCGTGCATTCATTACGCGTAGTCGTCGCAAGGGCGCCTACGCTTATGGCACGGTGATCATCGGTTCCCCGCATGGCATTGGTCGCACGCTACAATTCCTCGGTCAGCGTCGGCAACTCAACTACCGCCCGGTGGCAGTATGCCCGATTCATCTCAATCCCGATACCGGATTGATTGAACAGAGCACCGACCATGAGACACTCCGTGAGGAGATGCAAAAGAACGAGGGCTGCCAGCTGCCCGTACTCGAGTACAGCGATCATAATCTTGCTGAACAGATTATTGACATGAACGCGCAGACCGTTATGGTGGCTGACGAGCTGCGTCGCTATTCGGATAATTACGATATCTTCTCCGTGCGCATGGAATCGTTCGGTCTGGAGATTGCCATGCTGGCTTCCGCCGCTGACACTTCTAACCATGAGATTCAGGTTCGATCCATACAGGGCACCACGATTATCACGCAGCGTCTTGCGCAATACACGCCAGCCCGCCGTTTGACCAAACGCTTGTTTGATTTGGTGATTTCTTCACTGGCGATCATCTGTTCGTCGATTATCACCATCCCGGTGGCGATCGCCATCAAAGTCACGGACGGCGGACCGGTGTTCTACAAGCAGACCCGTATGGGCCTGCGCGGCAAGCCGTTCCAGATGTACAAGTTCCGTTCGATGGTGGTGAACGCCGACGCGCTCAAGAAGGAGCTCGCAAAAGAAACCGGCCAGACCGATCGCTTCATCTTCAAGATGAAGAACGACCCACGCATCACCAAGGTGGGGCATTTCATTCGCCGCTTCTCCATTGACGAGTTGCCCCAGTTCCTCAACGTATGGATGGGTGATATGTCCGTAGTGGGGCCGCGACCGCCGCTGCCTGAGGAATATGCCCGTTACAACCGTCTGTACGCCACCCGCATGTTGGTCAAGCCCGGCATCACCGGTCCGTGGCAGGTGTCCGGCCGCTCCGATCTGTCCGCCGAGGAAAGCGAGGCCCTTGATGTGGCTTACGTGCAGAACTGGTCGATTATGGGAGACATTGTGCTGCTGTTCCGCACGGTGGGTGCAGTGCTGAGCCATAAGGGAGCGTACTGATTCCTTCCCGTTTCGCTGTCACAGTTTTGCCGCGCCCTTGCCGCACCGCCCTTGAACGTGATTACAGAAAGATAAGTCGATATATCTATGACTGATTCGAACATACCAGAAATACCTCAGCCGCCGGCACCCTCCGAGCGGTCGGAAAACGCGGATGATCGCCAAGTGATACAGCCGTATGTTGACCCTGAGGTACTTGCTGAAGACGCCCGAGCGGCGGAACGGCGTAAGCACCGCCGGCGTATGAGCCATGAACATATCAGGCGGATCAAGCGCAAAAAGCGCATTCGGATGGTGCTGATTGTAATCGGCGCACTGCTGTTGATTATTGCCGCGCTCGCGGCGTGGCTTGGCCTTTCCGCGCTCAAAGCGAAAAATGAAGTGGAAGCAGCGATTCAGGCCGCAAGCCGCATCCAATCACAAGTTCAAGCCGGCGACACCGACAAAGCGCAAGCCAGCATTGAAGCATTCTCCCAGCATATCGACGCTACGTATGCGCAGACCAAGCAGCCGGTATGGAAACTGGCCACATTGGTGCCCTATTACGGTTCTGACGTGAAGGCCGCGCGAGACATGGTGCACATTTTGGAAGACGTGTCGAACAACGCATTGCCGAAGCTTGCCAAGGCGGCACAGGCCTTGGATTTCAACAGCATCGGTATCAAAGACGGCACGATTCAGCTGGGGGATATGGCCAGCGTGGCTCAGGATCTTGCCGCCGCCAATGGAGTAGTGGCGGATGCCAGCGTAGACATGGGCAAGATTGGCGATACGCATATTCCGCAGATTACCGAGGCGGTGCAGCAGGGGCGTAGCAAGTTCAAGGAGCTTGCCAGCCTGACGGATGCGGCCAGTCGGCTGGCGGATGTGCTGCCCAAGATGTTTGACCTGGATGCCAGCGATGGAGGTGCTAGCGGCAGAGGCCCGCGAACCTACCTGGTGCTGGCACAGAACAATGCTGAGCTGCGTGCCACGGGAGGCATTCCAACTGCGTGGGCCACGCTCACCGTCGATACAGGCAAAATCAGCATGAGCACGTTCGGCGATCCGCCTCGGAATGGTCTGTTCAGCCAGGATGAAGCCGCGAGCGTACTGACGGCGGAAGAACGCAATCTCTTCTCCACCAAGATGGCCACGGACTACCCGGACATCAATTTCACTCCCGATTTTCCCCGCGTCGCTGATATCGCGAGTCAGATCTGGCACCGAGCCGGTCATGACGATGTGGATGGCGTCATCAGCGTGGACCCGGTGTTCCTGCAGCGGTTATTGAAGGTTGCCGGCCCCGTGACGCTCTCCGACGGCACGGTGATGAGCGGCGACAATGCCGAGCAGCGAATTCTGAACCAGATTTATATTGATACCGATACGCAGGCGGAGCAAACCGACTTCTTTACGATGGCGGCCAGTGAGGTCTTCGCTCATGTGCTCAAGAATGTGGACGGCAAGAATCAGCAGCTGGTGCAAACGTTCCAGAAGTCCGTATCCGACGGCCATCTGTATGTATGGAGTGCTCATGAAGATGAGCAGCGGCGTATCTCGGGCACGACCATCGCCGGCGAATTGCAGTCGAAACCGGCTCATTCGGTTACGGGTGTGTACTTCAACGATGCCACTATGGGCAAGATGGACTGGTACCTGAAGCGTGAAGTGACCAGTACATATGACAAAACCTATCCCAGTGGCGCCAAGCAATACACCGTTCACATCAAACTGACGAATACGGCCGATGCCGCCGAGGTGAATGCCGCTCCGGATCTGTTGCGCGGCTATGACCATAACGGCAACCCCCGTACGGGGGAGATCGAAACGGTGCTGTACGTCTACGCCCCCGATGAAGGGCGCATTGTGGATTGGACCCAGGATTTCGATCAGTTCGCTGTGCACGATGGACTGACGGTGGGTGTGAAAACCGTGACATTGCGGCCGGGGGAAAGTTTCGAGACCACGGTGCATGTGCTGGCCAGTCCCGCGGCCAATGAAAATGAAATGATTTTGAGACAGACCCCCTTGGTTGATTAAAGGGGCAACCCCTATACATTAAGGTGGAACCGTGAATAAGGAAGAACGGAGCATAGCCGTGGATGAAGCTGAACAGGTGCAGGATGGTAATGGAGTCACCATTCTCGATTTATTCAATGCGGTAAGAAAGCATGTGATTACCGCAGTAGTCACACTGGTTATTGTGATGGTGGCAATCTGCGCGTACACCTTTACCCGCACTCCGCAATACACCGCAATTTCCGAACTCTTGGCCACTTATCGCAGTTCAGCGGCTGCGTCGGGCGCATCCAGCAATGCAGGCGAGCTGAGCTCTGGCGCCAATTACATCAATAGCCAGATTCAAACGTATCCGCAATTGGTAAAAACCGAGTCTGTATTGCAGCCGGTTATTGACGATCTGGGTCTTGACACCACGGTAAAGGAATTGGCTGCGAGCGTTACCGCTTCCAACCCGGATGGCACCATGCTGGTGGATATTTCGGTTAATAATCCAGACCCGAAGCAGGCGTCCAGCATTGCCAATTCGGTTGCCGAAAACCTGAGAAAACAGGTTACTTCCACGATTTACAGCGATGAGGGCGATAAGATCATCTCTCCCGTCAACCTGACTGTGGTGCAGCAGGCGTACGCTCCGGCTTCCCCCAGCTCACCCAACGTCAAGCTCAATCTGGCGGCAGGTCTTGCGGTTGGTGTCATTCTCGGCATCGTGGTTGCCTTTATCAAGGATTTGCTGGACACCCGTGTTCGCCGCGATTCGGATGTTACTGCTGTTATCGATGCTCCCGTACTGGGGTCGCTGAGCCGCAATGAGGCTTATGCCGGTACGTCGCCGGTGATTATCTCCCGCCCGGCCTCCCGCGAGGCAGAAGAGATTCGACGCCTGCGCACCAATGTGATGTTCGTGCTGCCCGATGAGCCGTTATCCAATGTAATTGTGGTGACTTCCACCGGCCCGTCCGAAGGCAAGACCACGCTGAGCGTGAACCTGGCGACTGCATTTGCCGAAAACGGCAGCAAGGTACTGCTGATCGACGCCGATGTGCGCAACCCCTCGGTGAGCAAGGCCCTAGGCATTGAGGGCGCAGTGGGCTTGACCCATCTGATTACCAACCGTGTATCGTCGCATGATGCGATTCAACGCTACTGGAAGCCGAACTTCCACGTGCTTCCTGCTGGAAAACAAACCATGAACCCCAGCATTCTGCTGAATTCCCGCGCTATGAAGGCACTGGTTGAGCAGGTCGCCGAGGCCTATGATTATGTGATTATCGATACCGCCCCTATGCAGGTGGCCAATGATGCTGCTGTGTTCGCTAAGGAAGGGCCGGAACTGCTGCTGGTGGCCGGCTTGGGAGTGACGGAAAAGAAACTGCTCCGGCAGACCGGGCGCGAACTGGGCACACTGAGCATCGATCCCGTGGGCTTGGCCATGAATTACGGCGAGACGGAGAAGCCCCAGAAGGGTGGCTATTACTACTACGGTGACGAGTCCGACGACAACGGCAGGAAGCGCCAAATCCAGCACAAAAAGAGCGAGAAAATGAAGAAGGACTGAGGCCATGAGGATCGCGTTCATCGGCCACAAACGCATTCCGTCTCGCGAAGGTGGCATCGAGATTGTTGTGGACGAACTGGCTACACGTATGGCTGCACGCGGGGAGCAGGTCATAGCGTTTAACCGCAAAGGCCATAATGTTGCCGGTGCGGTGTTCGATAATGCGTCGAACCAGAATAGCAAGCCGTTCATGTATCGCGGAGTGAAGGTAATACCTGTCACCACTATCGATGCAAAAGGTCTGGCCGCGCTCACCTCGTCATTCTTTGCCACAGTAAAGGCTATTATGGCCCGCCCTGATGTGATTCATTACCACGCGGAAGGGCCGTGCGTGCCGTTGCGTTTTGCGCACTGGTTCGGTATTCGTACAGTGGCCACGATTCATGGTCTAGATTGGCAGCGCGCCAAATGGGGTAAATTCGCCTCTACGTATCTGAAATTAGGGGAGCGTACCGCCGCTACCTGTGCCGATGAAGTGATTGTGCTGAGCCGCAACGTGCAGCGCTATTTCAAAGACACCTATGGGCGTGATGTGCGATTCATTCCCAATGGCATTGAACGCAATGAGTCTGTTCCAGCCAATGAGATTACTCGGAAATATGGTTTGGTGAAAGACGGGTATGTGCTGTTTCTAGGCCGTATTGTGCCAGAAAAAGGTGTGCATTATCTTATCGAGGCATTCAAGCAATTGGATACTGATAAGAAGCTGGTCATCGCCGGTGGATCTTCCGATTCCGCTGAATACTATGAACAGATTCAATCTGCTGCGGCTACCGATCCTCGCATCGTGTTGACTGGGTTTATCGAGGGCCAGGAACTTGCGGAGTTGTACAGCAATGCTTATATCTATGTGTTGCCTAGTGATCTCGAAGGCATGCCCATGAGTCTGCTGGAAGCCATGAGCTATGGCAATTGTTGCCTCACTTCCGATATCCCCGAATGCGCCGAGGTAGTAGAAGACCACGCCGTTACCTTCCGCAAGGGTGATGTTGCAGATCTCACTGCCAAACTGAGCAACTTGCTCACTGACCCTTCCCGTGTGGCGAAGCTACAAGCGACCGCCGCCAACTACATCACCCAAAAATACAATTGGGACAAAGTAGTGGATCAAACCTTAGCCTTGTATAAGGCCACAGAATAGGTATAGGGCAATTGAGTGAGAGGTAATTGTGCAATGGATGTTCAACCCTTAATTAGCATAGTCGTGCCTGTATATAATGTGAAGCAATTCCTGACGAAATGCTTAAATAGTATCATTAGCCAGACTTATTCCAATCTAGAAATCATTGTCGTAGATGATGGTTCAACAGATGGTTCGGCTACGATTTGTGATGATTATGCTAAAAAGGATAAGCGTATTTCAGTCATTCACAAAGAAAACGGAGGCTTAGCCTCTGCTCGAAATGCGGGAATTGACGTTGCTAAAGGTACATATATAGGGTTTGTTGATAGTGACGACTATATCGAGCCATATATGTATGAGAAGCTTCTTCAAGCGATCTTGAAGTATTCTTGTAATATTGCGGTATGCGGCATCAACTATGTATTTGATGATGGAGAAGTTATCGCCAAGGCCAATACCGAGCCAGAGCAGTTTTTTGAGTTTCCTTGGGCTATTGAGGAGATGAATACCTTTAGACTATTTGATATGGGAGCGTGGAGTAAGCTTTATAAAAGAGAATTATTTGCTGATATTCGCTTCCCTGTCGGTAAATTAAGTGAAGATTTCTTCATTATGTATCGACTGTTTGACCTTGCTCAGGGAGTCGCCTACGTTCCCGATGCATGCTACAACTATTTTCAGCGTGCCAACAGCATTACCAAAAGCAAGAAGATTAATCATGATTTTCTTGATGCTGCCTATGAGCAGATGGTCTTTCTGGATAAGAATTATCCTAATCTGGCTGTTATTGGCCATGTATCATATGCATCAGCTGCATTGACTGTTTACGATTCCTACTTGAAGAATAAGGTGCAATGTCCCGGATCCTTCCGGAATCATTGCCGAGAAATTATTCTGGATAATAGGTCCTATATCCGTAATGCCAGTTATCTTTCGCGATCCAAGAAGATCCAGTTTAGATTGTTTACGTTAAATGCTCTTCTTTATGATAAGGTCTTCCTTCTTTATAGGAAGAAGAAGAGGGTTTGATTTTGCTCATAGAAAGGGGTAGAAGGAGGTGATCTTATGAAGAAGCTTCTATACACGCGCATTACAGAAAAAACAATCGCGCTCTTTCTCTTTGCTTTTTTGCTATTGAGCCGTGCGTCTATTACGACAACGGTGAATTTCATTCCTCTTAATACAACCGTTGTTCAGGTTGCCTATTCCGGATGTATGTTTATGTTGTATGCATTTGAGAAGATCAAGAGGAATGAAAAGTTTGGCACATTTCATATATCAACGTTTCTTTCGATTCTTCTTGCTGTCTATATAGTTGTATTTGGCAAGGTTTTTATTAATCCTCCTCTGGCGCAATATACAAATGGTATTTTTATGCGTCAGACACTATTCCTTTTGGTAGTGTTTTCTACGGTAGCTGTGATATGTGTCTATCATCTTTTTGATGGGGTGCTACTGACAGCGTATTATGTTTTTTCCTTTATCATTCTTTTCCAGTTTCTCACCAATATAACAGATATAGCACAGTTGAATGTGGCTACTGTTTTCAATGATTCTGAACGGGCTCGAGTGACATATGGATTTAGTCATTACAATGCTTTAGGTGCATTTTGCATATGTTATTTGATGATTTGGATAATTCTGCGAAAAAGAGACCGAATGCCCTTTGGCAATAAGTGGATTAATTATCTGACCTTGCTTGTAAGTGTCATAATGCTGTTTGGCAGCGCTTCAAGAAATGCGATTTCGGGATTTATTATTTTTTCCCTTTGTTATCTTTTCATGATGCTTAGGGAAAGTAAAATAGGTCAAAGGGTTCGATTTTTTGTTGAATGTGCAATAGCAATTATTGTCGTTCTATTCTTTTCGTATGGATTAACCGGGTTATCATTCTCTGATTTATTAAATCAATCCAATCGAGAAACACTGCTTGAAGTTGCTCTCCCCACCTTTTTGAAAAGTGGGCGTATGGTTGTTGGTTTGGGATTGGCCTCGAATGAAATTTATGGTTTAAATCAAACTCCGTATAAGACGTATTGGTTGGATAATAGTTATGTCTACGTATTAATCACATCAGGGTATCTTGGTTGTGTATTTTATGTTACTATGATTATTATACTTTTCGTCGGATTGAACAGGGTGGCCAACCATGCTCTGAGAAAGGTTTTCTTAAGTTTGGCCATCATGTATATGTATTCTGCGATGTTCGAGACAACATTGTTCTGGGCCGGTGTTATGCAGAATTACATATATATGATCATATTCCTTGTGGCGCTGAGCGGTTTTTTTAATAACCCAAGTTTTGATAAAAATATTCAATATATCTCAAGTAATAATGTAAAGAGATAAGGAGAAATAGTAATGACTTCGAATGGCAAGATCGGCATGATGACTTTTCATGCTTCACACAATAATGGTTCTATGCTTCAGGCTCTTGCTCTGCAGCATGTGCTGGAGGATCGTTTTCATCAACAAACCGAGTTGATTGATTTTTCCAACCGTGGGCAGCGCAACATGTATGCTCCCATCCCTAAGCCCAGGAATTGGAAGCAGGCGATTAAAGGTCTTATCTGGGCTACGAATATGAAGGAAATGAAGCGTCAATACAAAGCATATGAAGACTTTCAGAAGAAGTACTTCCACCTTTCTAATCGCTCATATTCGGATTCCAGCGAGCTTGTTCCTCTTTCGGACAAGTATAAGGCGTTCATTACTGGTAGTGACCAGGTATGGAACATTAAGTGTATCGATGCTGATGATGCATACTACCTCTCCTTTGTGAAGGATCGTCCTCGCTTTGCTTATGCAGTAAGCTTTGGTGCCAATAATCCATTCGATTTGGAGGGTGATTCTACTCGTTATGAGGATTACTTTGCCAAATTTGACAAGGTTTCCGTGCGTGAGAAAAACGCTCAGAAGTGGATTAAAGCTGCCACGGGTGTTGAGGTGCCCATCTGTCTTGATCCCACTATGCTGATTGATGTCGATGAATGGGAAAATCTCGTTGATATCGGTAATGGTCCTGTGATTTCGGGAGATTATATCTTCTACTATTGCTTCAGCATCACTGAGGAGGTCCAGAAGTTTCTCAAGTCGGTTTCCAAGCGGACTGGAATGCCTGTGTACTTCATGGAGGCCAAGGAGTGGACATTGAAGATGTGCTGGCGCAACGGAATCCGTTTGATTAAATCCTATGGTCCCGATGTGTACATGAACATGGTTAAGCACGCGAAGCTGTTCATCACCAGCTCCTTCCATGGTACGGCTTTCGGTACCTTGTACCGGAAGAATTTCTGGTATATCAGGAGCAAGCATAGCGAGACGTCTCTTGATGATCGTGCGAGCTCCTTCCTGACCCAGCTTGGCTTGATGTCGCGGTATCGTACGATTTCTGAATTGTCGAAGATTGACCTGTTTGCCCCGGCTGACTATTCCACTTTGCCGGAGAAGCTTGAGCCTCTGCGTAAGCTTTCGTTTGACTATCTTCAGTCCGTCGTGGATTCCCTGGAATAATGTCACGTCACGCTTATCTTATTATGGCTCATAACCATTTTGAGCAGTTACGAGCCTTACTCCGATGCTTAGATGACGGTCGGAATGTCATCTATTTGCATCTTGATGCAAAGCTCGGCGCGGTTGATGTTGGTCAATTTAAAGATCAACTGAAGCATGCTGAGCTTTGTGTGCTCTCAAATCGTGTGGATGTACGCTGGGGAGATTTTTCTCAGATTGAATGTGAGCTTCGCTTGTTGGAAGCATCTATACCCGGCCATTATGATTATTATCATCTGATGTCTGGTGCAGATCTTCCTTTACAGTCTCAGGATGTCATACATACCTATTTTGAAAGATATCAGGGGACAGAGTTTGTACATTTTGATGCGAAGAGCGTGGATCCCGAAACCTACGAGCGTGTTTCAAAGTATGCATTTTTCTCAAGTAGAGAAAAGAACATATTTGAAAAAGTGATGTACAGGTTAACGATGCTTGCTCAGTTCTGGATTGATAGAGGACGTCTTTATGGCATTCAATATCAAAAGGGTGCCAACTGGTTTAGTATTACCGATGACTGCGCTCGTTATATAGTTTCGCGACGTAAGAGAGTTGAACGAGTATTCCATAGAACTCGATGTGGTGATGAGTTTTTTATACAAACAATAATTGTAAATTCTGGGTTTGAAAAAAAGCTATATCGCCCAAATTTCAATGATAGTTACAAGACGATTCGATATTGTATTGATTGGAAACGCGGCAACCCATATGTGTTTCGTAAAGAAGACTATACGATGCTCAAAGCAAGTGGAATGTTGTTTGCACGTAAGTTTGACGAAGATATAGATTCGGAAATCATTAAAATGATTGAGCGGTCAATTACCAATAACGAGTGAACATAATATAAAGAGGCTGTATGACTTCGTTGAAAAAGAATATGGCATATAACGTTGCCTACCAGGTGTTAGTAATCGTTTTGCCATTGGTGACGGCCCCATATGTTTCCCGAATTTTGGGTGCCGAAGGATTAGGAATTTATTCCTATATTTTCTCAATTGTAACCTACTTCGGATTGTTCGGCATGCTCGGAATCGCCAATCACGGCAACAGGAGTATCGCCCTTACCAAAGCTGATCGAGAAAAGGTTTCCCAGACCTTTATCAATATATATGTGATACAGCTTTTTACCACGTTCGTGGCGTTGATTGCTTACCTATTGTTTGTAACTTTCTTGTTTTCTGGGAATAAAATAGTTGCTTATATTCAAACGATAATTTTATTGTCATATGTCTTGGATATAACCTGGTGTTTTTTTGGTTTGGAACAGTTCGCTGTGACCGTTACTAGAAATGCGATCATTAAAATTGTAACGGTAATAGCTATATTTACGTTGGTGAAACATCGAGACGATGTATGGATCTACGCGTTTATTATGTCTTTTGGTATGTTGTTCAGCCAACTATATCTATGGTTCCAACTTCATAAGTTTGTTAGTTTCAAAAAACCACAATGGGCCAATATTAAAAGGAATATCCAACCGATTTTATTATTATTCGTTCCCGCTATTGCCTATAGCATATATAAGCTGTTGGATAAGGTTATGCTGGGCGCAATGACTTCGATGGCACAAGTGGGAATGTTCGATAATGCTGAAAAAATCATCAATATTCCCACCAGCCTGATAACTGCATTCGGTACAGTTATGATGCCTAGAATAACTACACTATTGGCAAGTAGCGATAGCGAAAAGATTTCTTATCTTAACAGAATTTCAGTTCGATACTTTACTATATTGGTGGTTGGAGCTGCTTTCGGTCTTGCTGGAATTAGCAGTGTGTTGGCTCCTGTTTATTTTGGTCAAGAATTTGCAGATAGTTCTGTATTGATTGCTGGACTTGGATTCAGCTTGATTTTTGTCACATGGGCAAATGTAATAAGAACGCAGTATCTTATCCCTCAGCAGCTGGATCGTCCATATGTTATTTCAACCTTAATTGGAGCAGTAGCAAATCTTGCAGTCAACTTGGTCCTAATACCAAGATTTGCCGCTGTGGGTGCAATGATTGGTACCATTGCTGCCGAATTCACGGTATTCTTTGCCCAATTATTGTTTGTTCGTCGGCAGTTTCCCATGATGCGGTACATCGTTCCGACATTATGGCTTTTCCCTATAGGTGCTGTAATGTGTTTCGCTGTTTTTGAGATCGGACATGTTATGGGAACAACCATTACCTCTTTGGTAGTACAGCTTCTTGTTGGTGGGGTTATTTATCTTACTGGATCAGCACTGTATCTATGGCTTGTTCGTGATGAATTTTTGATGAGAATGCTAACTAGACTTGGTTGGAAAACCGTATCAGGACGTCACTCCCAGAAGTTCAACTAGGATAGGTGATAGTGAATGAACGAATCGTCGATATTGTTTAGTGTTGTAATTCCTGTTTATAATTCTGAGGATTATATTGAGCAACTTTTAAGACATTTTGTTACTCAAAACAATAATCGTTTTGAAGTAATTGTAGTGGATGATGGATCAAAAGATAACTCTCTTTCGATTTGCCAAAAAGTTTCTGAGCAGAACGATTTCATTGTTGTTCTATCTCAGCGGAATCAGGGTGCTAGCGCAGCCCGTAATTATGGACTTCGGAATGTGCGGGGAAAGTATGTCGTTTTCGTTGATAGTGATGATTCCATTACCGATGATTACGTGTCTGCACTGACACAAATCTGTGAGACCAATAATTCTGATCTTATCCAGCTGAATTGGCTGCAGGGATCATCGGAGGAGGGTTATAAGCCTGCATATACCGATTTGATGGATTGCAACCCTTCCGTGAAGGGGTATTGCTGTGAGCTCTTACAGCAGAAATTTAATCCGCCGTGGAATAAGGTGTATAAGCGCTCTTTGATTGATTGTTACGGCATTATGTTCAATACTAATATGGTAATGGGTGAGGATCTTGAATTTACGATTAAATATGTAAATAACATTCAATCCGTGTCGATTAATTCCCGGTATTTGTATAAGTACTTCCTGAATAACGATGGCTTGTGTGCAAGAGCATCTTTGTCATATTTTTCGGATCTTCGCAAAATCTATGATGCTATGCAGAAGCTTGTTTTTAATCGATCTTTTGGCCGTGCAGTGTTATTATATGCTGATGAGTCAATTGTTGCTTCAGTTTTCCGCTCGATCGGAAGTTGTATGCAAAGCGGCTTTTCTCCAAAGGAGATCAAGAGAGAAGTTAAGAAGACTGGTTTCATCGATTTATTCGGATCGATAAAAAATCTTTCGATTCCGTCTCTTTTGAGGAAAGATTTGGTTCTTTTGGGGTTTTACAATATTATTGCTTTGCTATTTAAACTTAAGAACGGCTCTAATGGTCGCGTTTAATTATTTCTATATTAAGAAGGCTCACATGGCATATGAATATAAGCGAATTAAAACCAAGGATGATCTCAAAGAGTTTATTGCCGCTGACCGCCAAGCTCAGCCTACGCAATGGGGGGGGTATTTGATCCAATCTTTAAATTGAAGACACTCTTAAGAAGGTGTGAGTATCATAGGAATAATAAAAGTAATATTTATCATTTTTTAATGTTTGTAATTTTGCGATACAGATTTCGTAGGTTGCAGCGTAAAATGTGCTCCGAAATTGGTTTTAACGTATTTGGAAAAGGCTTGATCATTTGGCATGGTCAAAGGATAATTACAAATGGTGAGGCTAGGGTGGGTGACTATTGCAGTATCTCCAGCGGTGTTGTAATTGGACATGGAAATGGTGGTGCTCCTCATATTGGGAATAATGTCGAAATGACGATTAATTCAACAATCATTGGAGACGTATCCATTGCTGACAACGTCAGGATTGGTGCCAACGCATTAGTTGTGAAGGATATTATTGAGCCCAATACGACATGGGGTGGTGTGCCGGCTAAGAAAATCAGTGACCATGGAACAGTAGAAAATCCCGTCGTCGCCTAAGCCTCTTGCAAAAACTCCCTGCTGGTTTGAGAACTTTGGCTATTCGCTGTTTGTGGTGGGTGATGGTCAGGTGGTGGTGACGGCTTTGAGGTCGAGTTTGCCGCAGGTCAGGTAGATCATGGTGGCGAAGTAGTCTATGTTCCTGAAGCCTCGTGCCCGTCGTTTGACGTTCTGGATGACGTTGTCGGCGCCCTTGAGCACGGCGTTGGTGTACGGGTGCTCGAAGTAGGCGACGATCTTGGCCTCGAAGTCCCGGGTGAACCTCGACCCGGGCTCGGCCCACGGTACCTGCGCGACCATGATTCCGCGCCTCGGGCAGTCCACGCGCGTCATGGCAGCGACCAGTTCGACGCGCCAGCAGCCGAAATCCTGGCCACGCCAACGGCGCGCGCCGCCGCCTTGGTCGTAACCGTGCCAGCGTTCGCCGCATCGGGAGCATCTGAGCATGCCCGCACGTGGGCGCACGCGGATCTCGAGCACGGGTTCGGGACGCAATGGGGAGTCGGCGATGCGCGCGTCCTCGACCACCGTGCCTTTGACGTTGAGAAGCTGGTTGAATATCCTGCTCATCAGGCGTTTTTTGGCTGTGTTTTTCTTGGTCGTTAAACATCCTACCTAAGAAGCGCTCTTCTCTTACTCCCGCAACGGTTCAACAACGAACCACCACCCACGAAAACAGCAATAGCGCCATAAATATACACTTATATACACATATATACACATATATACACATATATACATGAATATATGAGTTCAAGCGAACTGATGCTACGCCGGCTCGTTCCCGTTCCCATCAAACTTGTGCTCATCCTCGTAGGCAACGATGTCCATATCGCCTCGATGGAGTTTCTTGAGTGTTTCAGCTACTCGCGCCTGCTCATCATCAACAACAGGGCGCTCGCCGGCTAAGCATGTGAGACCATCGGACACTGCGGAAAAACACTGCCGAACCCGCCCAACAAACATTGAACCGATACATTTTTTTATTTGCTTCGTTACTGCGTATTCTGCACTCCACATGTGCGAAACGTTGGAATTCCGCCATTGTACGAAACCTTTCCGCCGTTCTGTGAGCACCCCTTCGGCGCGTCGTCGTATCCGGCGCGTTCCTACGAGCAGAGCCAATCCATGACGTTGGTGATATGGATGCCTTCGTCGGTCATGCCCTCGCTATGCCAGTCGAGGGTGAGCACCGTGCGGGGGAATGCGTCACCCAATCGCCGCAGCGGGGCTAATTCCCGCTCCCGGGTCTGCTCCTCGGTCATGTTCAACGTGACCTGAATGTACTGCTTGTCGTTTCCGCGCTTCGCGATGAAATCGATTTCGCCGTCGGGCAGCGATCCGATGGCGACATCGTAGCCGCGTCGCTGCAGTTCCATGAAGACGATGCCTTCGAGCTGGGCTCCGCGATCCGAGCCGTTGAAACCCGTGGCGAGATTGCGAAAACCGTTGTCGACGGGGTAGAACTTGCGTCGCGGGCGCAGCAGTTCCTTGCCTCGCATGCGTTCCTGTTGCGCGCTGTAGACGATGAACGAGCGTTCGAGCGCGCTGATCTGGTTGTCGACGGTGGCGTAGGAGGCGTTCGCGCCGGCGCTTGCGAGCGTGTTGGCGACATTGTTGACGGAGAACAGGTTTCCCGACGTCGAGAACAGATATCGGCTGAGTTTTTCCAATGTGGCGATGTCGCGGATGCCGTACCTTCCCGCCACGTCCTTCATCACAATGGATTCGTAGATTGAGGTGAGTATTTCGGTCGCCCTGTCCTGATCCGGCTGGCCGGTGACGAACAGGCCGGGCATGCCGCCGAACATCATGTATCTGGAGAACAGCTGGTCCGTGGAATCCGTGGTTCCCTGAGCCCGATGATGGCGTTGGTATTCGTCGAAGGAGAGCGGATATACGGGGATGGTGATGTAGCGACCCGTCAGATGGGTCGCCAGTTCGCCGGATAGCAGTCGTGCGTTCGATCCGGTGATATACACGTCGGTGTCGTCACGGGAATGCAGCCGGCGAACCACTTCCTCCCATCCGGGAACGTCCTGTATTTCATCGAGGAAAACGTAGAAGGGGCCGGGTTGGGCTTCTTGCGTGGCTTGCATCAGGTCGGCGTGCAGGTCGGTCGCCGAATATCCGATGGGCGTGTCGAAGGAATCGAAGCGACGGGTGAAGATATTGCTCGCGGGAACGCCGTCGTCGAGCAGTGATTGCGCATAATGTTCCAGCAGCGTGCTTTTTCCGCACCGTCGGACGCCGGTAAGCACCTTGATTTCCGGGGTGTCCCGGTGGCTGCGCAGCGTATTGGTGAGCTTGTCTCGTGCGATATACCCCGTCATCTCCACGCCTCCAATTTTTGGTGTATTGCAAAACAGTCGTTAAATCGACGTTGATTTTCAGTATACTTGAAATTGTGTATTTTGAAGTAATGATTTTATAGTGTACTCAAAATCGTGTGGGGCCTTTCGCTGTTTGTGGTGGGTGGTTTGGTTGTGGGGTGATGCCGGTCGGGTAGGTTGGAGGCATGGATACGTCGCATTTGTCCTCCACCGCGTTGCAGCTGGAGACCAAACGTCGCCAGATACGACTGGAGGGACACACCCCGGAGGAATTCCGGAACATGTCCCTCACAGCCTAATCAGGTACCCTTAATAAACCACGTCCAACAATCGGGGCGCAGTTCAGAATCAGGCGGCCTTTTTGCGGCCGCGGCGCTTCATGGTGCCAGCGGTGGCGTTGGCCACGTCGAAGATCACGGTCTTGCTTTCGGGGTAGGCGGTACCGTTGACGGACTGGTAGGCGATTTCGCCTACCGGAGCCTCGGGCAGAGTGAAGTATGCCTTCACTGCTTCAATGAGCGCGGCTTCCTTGACGCTTACCGAAGCGGCCTGCTTGCCTTCGGGCTTGCTGAACTTAATGGCGTTGTCGGCCTTGGCGGTGGTCGGGGTCACGGCGATCTGCTTGGTCTTGTCGTTAATCAGCACCTTGACGTACGCCGGGAATCCGAGCACTTCAGCGGTGGCTTTGTTGAAACGAATGGCGGAATCGGTGACGGTCAGAACGGTCTTGCCCACCGGCTTGACCAGCTGAACCTCTTCGAATCCCTGAAGCAATGAAGCCATAATTGCTCTCCTTATTGCATTGGTCACGTGTTTTATTTACGTCACTAATTGTAACCAGCTAATTTCGCATTATACAAATCATATGCATGCATGATTGCATAATTGAAGAACATTTGACCTACGTATTGCGCTCCCTGAATAGTACCGATTTAACCAATACCAAGAAAAGCGGAAACAAGAACCCGCAATATCAGCCGTATTGAATATAGAAATATGTAATTTCAACATCGCAATAACTGACGGCCTTTTTTGCTGGCTCTATTCGCCGATATTGCATTCAGGCCACAGCACCGAGCATAATATCGACACCGTGCTTGATCTCCGCATACACGCGTTCAAATACCTCGCGTGATTGACGATGAGGGTCTTCGGTTTCGAGTGCCGTAGGCAAAAACGGCCGCAGCATAGGTACGCAATCCATGATTTCGATGAGCCTGTCTGCGGCGGTATCGCCGGCAATCGGACCCTCAGCATGCATATGTTTGCAAGCGTTCACGAAGTCATTGAACAGAAATACTTTGCGAATAGCCAGTGGATTCTGCTCAAGCAAATCGGATATTTGCTCACGCTCAAAACACAGAATCAGGTCGGCTTGCCGGCTGATATCGGTGGTGAGAGGGGTGGAAGAATGGGAATTCGCGTCAATGCCGTCGTTCTTCAGCAAATCGATAACCATCGGATCGGCGGGATGCGGGGGATAGTGCAGAGTACCCGCGCTGCGCACGGTGATATTGTCGTTCTGCAAGCCAATTCCTCGGTCGGCAAGCTTGGCTCGGGTGTAGTATTCGGCCATCACGGAACGGCATTGATTGCCGGTGCATACATACATGATTTGCATAACAACGTCCCTTCTCAAGTGTTGTGAGCATTCCCTCATATATTCCAGTGAGCATTCCTCGCGAATATGCGTGCGTTATGTACCGTAGCAATAACATGAAAAAACCGGGAATCATCGACTCCCGGTTCAGTGGTATTCGCGAACTATGCTTCAGCGTCTACTGTTTATTATGTCAGTCACGTCAGCGACGAGTGGTGTTCTTGCGGACGGCGAACAGGGCGATGCCCGCGGCGGCAAGCAGAACAACGGCCACACCGTACGGTGCGATGGCCGCACCGGTGTCGGCGGTGGTAGCAGTCGTGGTACCGGACTGGTCACCGGTTCCGGTTGCCGGAACCTGAATGGTGGCGGTCTTGGTACCGGATACAGCGCCAACAGCCTTGACCGCGATGGTCTTGCCAGCCTGGCTGGCCTTGAACGTGTACAGCAAAGTCAAGGAACCATCTGCCTTGGCAGTGAACGTCTTGGATACTTCAGCGATCTGCTGGACGTCGGCGACGATGGCATCATCGTAGTACACGGTGACGGATTCGTTCGGCTGGAATGTGCCTGCAGGGAACGTCACGGTAGCGGTGGTGCCGCCGTAAGTAACCGTTGCACCGTAATCATCAGCCATAGCGGTATTCGTTGCAAAACCAAAGCCCAGAACTGCGGCAATAGTGGCCAGCACGGCCATAATCTTCTTCTTCATAACTTCGAACCTCCACAATAGAACCGGTTACTACCGATAAAAAATCGGTTCTTATCAATAGAAAATCGGTCTTCCTTCAATTACAACCCCCAACCATACACCCCCCTTTGTCGGTATATAAGGGGTAATTATGTTAACGGGTAAGGGGGTGTGACAACGTGGTCACACCATGTGACAACGTTCGAACATATTGTCGCCGCATTACCGTTGCAGCGGGGTCTTCTGACATTCTGAAAACGTTGCTATTCCAACGATTTTGCTGATTGGCGATACGTGCATGGCAAACAACAGGAAAATTTTTTCTGCGACACGCCGACGGGCTACTCGGATTCTGATTTGTACTCGTCGTCAAAACTGAACAGGTCCTCTACGGTGGTGCCGAACACCCGCGCCAAATCCATGGCCAGACGCAATGATGGGCAGTATTGCCCCTGTTCCAGCCTTCCTATGGTCTCACGTCGCACGTTGACCAGATCGGCGAGGTCGGATTGCTTCATACCGCGTTGGAGTCGGTGAAGTTTCAGGCTAGTCTTCATCGTCGCCCTCGGTGCCGGCATCGTGTTCCAGCCATAGATATCGAATATCGGAAATGGCCAGGGCGCACATGGCCAATGCGGGCAACAGCATTGGCGGAATAATGTGAACTATCGAGCGGTCAATCAGATTCAGCGTGGTGTAGATAAAGCCGACAATTACCAGAATACCCACCAAACTGACCAGCGCGAATTGCATGGCCGAGCCTTGATGCATATCGGAAAGCTCGTCGCGTCGCGGGTTCTGCCGTCGGAATGCAGTCATGCCCCATACTTCGCCGCCGATCCACAACAGCGCCGCGATCGCTGCCACGATTACTCCGAGCAGGTTATTGCCAATAAGAGCCATCAGCATGCAGGCAATGGCACCTATGGATTCAAGGATGGCACAAAAGCAGATATACCGATTAAAAGTCATGGCCGCCTCCGTGAATTATGCGAGCGATATTGAATTGCATACGCAATTATAAAGTTAGGGGGTAACCCCTTGTGTGGTGGTTAGACCAACCGGCGGAGGCTCTTTGCGTAGACCGAGAATAATCGCAATCAGTAATTGTTATGAGCGATCCAGTAGTTGTACGCTGCGACGATGCCGCCGTAGCGCTGCTCGCAATAGCTGATGAACCACTTGAACTGGGTCTTGTAGTTGGTCTGCCAGTCCGCACCGGCGGAAGCCATCTTGCTACCGGGGTAGGCCTGACCCAAGCCATAAGCACCAGACGTGGGGTTGGTGGCGGTGGGGCTCCAACCGGACTCGTGGTTGATGATGTAGTTCGCAGCGGTGAAGTCCGCTTCGCTATACCCGTTGTCCAACAGATACTGATGCGCCCAGGACTGCACTTCTCCAGCCGGAACAGTGGTGCCGAGATCGGCTGACGACGATGACGACGTCGACGGCGACTTGGTGGAACCAGTGCCCACCAGGATCACCTTATCCACCGGGGCCTTCTTGACCCATGAGGCGAATACGTTGGAAGAGACGACCTTGTCGCCGGCTCGCTTGACCAGCGAGGTGGTCTCCATAATGCCCTTCTGGCCTTCGGTCTCGACCTTTTCCTGGCCCTTGGGCAGGCTGCTGGTCTCCTTGCGCACTTCATTGAAGGCGATCTCGGTATCGTTGGTCTCCACATCGGCATCCGCGCGATTAATGGTGACCACGGTGGCCTCGGTGACCTTGGATTTCAGCGAGGGAGATACGGCATCATCCGGGTCAAGCGTGATATCACCCGTCTCCAGCACGTCCTTGACGGTGGTCATGTTGGCTTTTTCGCCAAGTACTACGCGCGAATCGCCATTAATCTTCACCGTAACGAACGTGGTGTTCTTGTCGGCGCTGTTGATTGCGCCACGAGTGGCAGAACGGGATGCGGCCGAATCGGTAGCGGAGAACGAAGTGATGGTGGAAATCGGCTTCACATCATCAGCATGGTAGAAACTGCGCGACACCAATCCCGCCGCGCCGAGCAGACCTGCCGCGGCCACCACAGCCGCGATCTTCATCCACTGGCGCTTGTTCAACGGTCTGAGCATACGGGTCGGCTTGGCATGTCTCGTCATTGCGCTCCTTGATCGGATTTCACACTGACCACCATGATAGGCGGCGCAGTGGATGAAGGAAAATCAGGCTCAGGCCTGCTGGTCGGCACCGGACTGGGCGGCCTTGGCGGCGGCCAGATCGAGTGCCTTGGCCTGGGCGATCAGATCGTCGAGATCGGCGGCCTGCAGCGCGCCGGCCTGCTGGAAGATGACCTCGCCCTGCTTGGCGATCATCAGCGTGGGCACCGCCTGGATGCCGGCGGCCTGGGCCAGATCCTGGTTGGCGTCGATATCCACCTTGACGAAGGCGATGTTCGCGTTCTCCGGCTCGTTGGAGGCCGCCTCGAAAATCGGGCCGAACGCGCGGCACGGGCCGCACCAGGTGGCCCAGAAGTCAACGAACACGATTTCGTTGTCGGTGATGGTCTTCTCGAAATCGGCGGAGGTGATGGCGGTGGTTGCCATGATGTTCCCTTCTTCTGTGTTTTCCTTGGCGTCGCCGTACGGCCCTCGTGCGTGGCCGCCGGGCGATTGCCTTATTCATGCAATACGTCTTGGCGCTTGGGGCCGTGCGGTTCGTGGCCGTCGGCTCCCTGCTGGCTACCAGCTTCCCAGCACCACCCAACATTTGTGTTGTATTTTCCGCCGCCGGCCAAACGTTTCCCAAGATTTCGCCGTAAGGTGACGCGTGGCGTGATTTTGCGCGCAATAATGGGATGCATGCCAGTCATGAATGATGAAGTGCCCGACGAGGGCGATTATGATGCCGGCCGTGGCCGCGGCGAATTCGACAACATCACGCCCGAGGACTTCATCCACGGAGGCGGTTCCGGTCACGGCAACCCGCCGGGCTGGCTGGGGCCGTCCGACATCAACCGGGCGCGCCATCAGATGCCCATCGCGTATGTGGAGATCGTGCCTGTGCGCACCGATGAGATGGGCCGCATCTCCCAAGTGGGCTCGCTGCTGCGCGTATCCGAAGACGGGTCGATCGAGCGTACGCTGATTACCGGCCGTGTGCTGTACCACGAGACGTTGCGCGAGGCCATCGCCCGCAATGTGGCCAAGGACCTGGGCGATATCGCCTTGCCGCTGCTGCCGATCGGGCTCCAGCCGTTCACCGTGGCCGAATTCTTCCCCACGCCGGGACTAAGCGAATACTACGATCCGCGCCAGCACGCCATCGCACTGTGCTACGTGGTGCCTATCGCCGGCGACTGCAAGCCGCAGGATGAGACGCTGGATGTGGAATGGGTGGATCCCAAGAGCGACGTAATGGACACGTTCGTGGCGGAGATGGTCAACGGCCATGGGCGCATCGTGCGACAGGCGTTGGCCTGGGCCGGAATCTGACAGTTGTTTTGCCTTCCGTTGGAGGGGATGGCGCGTAGCGACGGAGGGCGGTCCGCGTTGAGACCGCTCCCAGCCGACTGTGCCGACAGCTCCGCCAGTGGGGCGCGAATGTGAAGGAGTAACGACAATGGCAATCGAATTGGCCAATCATATCTACCGTGACGGCGAAGGCGTGCCGGTGGTGCTGATGAACGCCTACCCGGTGGACCACCGCATGTGGGACGTGTGCGCGAAGGCGCTCGCCGACTTCGCCGATCTGAACGACGTGCCGGACTTCCCGATCTGGGCTCCGGACATGGCCGGCTCCGGCGCATCCCCGGTGCCGAGCGACGCCGATTCGGGCCCCCGCATGGCGAACGGCGCGTACAGCGAGGCGTTGGATCGCCTGGCCGGAGCCTACGTGGACCTGATCAAGGCCGCCGGCTATGAGCAGGCGATTTGGGTCGGGCTGTCGATGGGCGGCTACGTGGCGATGGACATCCAGCGCCTGTACCCCGAAACAGTGGCCGGACTGGCCTTGTGCGACACGATGGCCGCGTCCGACGGTGTGGGCGGAGAGAACCGACTGAAGATGGCGGACGCCGCCGAACAGACGAACTCGGTCGAACCGGTGATGCACTTCGCGCAACCGGCCGATGGCGATTCCACCGTCAAAAAGACTCCTGAATTCATCGCGACCATGACCGGCTGGATCAACGAACAGAACCCGGCTGGTCTGGCTTGGCGTCAGCGCATGACCTACGGACGGCCTGAACTGGGGGCGGTGCCGGAAACGATCAGCGCACCGAGCCTGGTGGTATCCGGCGAACTGGACCCCTCCAGCAATCCGAGTGTGATGCGGCCGCTCGCCGAACGAATCACCGGCGCTGAATTCATCGATATTCCGGACTGCGGCCATTTCAGTGCCGTCGAACATCCGGATACCGTGGCGCGAGCACTGCTCTCGCTCGTCAAGCGCGTGCAGAGCGCGCAGAAGAAAGCATAGGAGACTTCGATGACCGCTGACATTCATTTCTCGCCTCTGGCGCTGACCCATGCGCTGCCGTTCCTGCCGCTCGCACAAGGTGACATCGACTATCAGGTGGACCGGCGAAGCGAACCCGGCCTGATCGACGAGCTGCTGGCCGAGCCGACCACCAAAGTCGTGCTTACGCGCGGCGGACTTGTCGCCGTACCGCGCGGCCAAGGCGAGCTCGTGGACTATGAGAACGTGAAAATGCGGCTCGCCACGTTGCCGGGCGCCTATGTGTCCGCCGAACTGGCACGCTACCCCGAAGCGGTCGCCATGTTCCTTGGCTCCTATGTCGGGGCGCGCGGCGAATCCGTGGTCGCCGTGGATATCACGCGCGTGCCGGAAGCCGGCGTTCCCGGTGTTGGCGGTGCCGTCGGCGGCGTGCTCGGCACCCAGGATTCCGGCACTGTGGACGGCGCGCTGGGCAAGAACGGCATCAGCGGAGGTGCTGCCGCCGGAATACGGCAGTCGGGAAACACCAAGGGCAATGGCGGCGTAGCCGCAGCCAAAATCGCCGGGCCGCTCGGAGTACCGGATTCGGCCGGGCAAGGTGCGGACGATGCCTTCGATGATTCGGTCGGCGCGTCCGTACAGCCCTTGGCCCCGAAACCCACGCTGCTGCAACAGGCCGTGACCCGGTTCGACTGGGTGGACCTGCGCGGATTCGCCCCTCACTCCAACGCGCGCGAGGCTGGGCAAGCCACCAGTGCCATCACCTTAAGCATCTGGCGCAGCCGCCAGCGGTTCTGCCCCACCTGTGGCGCGGCGGTCCGGCCGGCGCTCGCCGGATGGGCGCAGCGATGCACCAACGAGGCGGACGGCAACCGTGTGCTGTTCCCACGCGTGGAGCCGGCGGTCATTACCGCCATCGTGGACGGGCACGACCGTCTGCTGCTGCAACACAACGCGGCATGGAAGGATTCGAGGCTGTATTCGGTGTCCGCCGGATTTGTGGAGGCGGGGGAGAACCTTGAACACGCCTGCCGCCGCGAGGCCATGGAAGAGACCGGCATCAAGCTCGGCGAGGTGCGGTACCTGGGTTCGCAGCCGTGGCCGTTCCCGGCTTCGCTGATGATGGCGTTCAAGGCACATGCGATCACCGCCGACGTGCGTGTGGACGGCGAGGAGACCATGACCGCGCGATGGGTCACACGCGACGAATACACGGCCGAGCTCATCGCCGGCCGTATGGCGGCGCCGGGCCGCGCCACCATCGCCCGCTACATGATTGAGGAATGGCTCGGTCGCGAGCTGTGACGGACCGCGAAGATAGGTTAGGCTTATGACTATGAGTGATGACAACGAAAACGAACAGCCGCTGAACCTCGACATTCCCGACCACCTCGAATACTCCGAGGAGCATGCGTGGGTGGACCGTTCGGTCGACCCCGCAATCATCGGCATTACCGAATACGCCGCCGACCAGCTTGGCGAACTTGTGTTCGTGGATCTGCCTGAGCCTGGCGCCCGTGTGGAGGCCGGCGACGAGATCGTGGAGCTTGAATCCTCCAAGGCCGTCCAGCCGTTGATCAGCCCCGTGGCGGGTACGGTCAAGTATGTGAACCGTGACGTGGCGGACGACCCGTCCGTGGTCAACGGCGATCCTTACGGCGAAGGCTGGCTGCTGAAGGTCGAGCTTGACGACGATGAGCCGGAGCTGCTGAGCGCCGACGAATACGCGAAGGTCGTGCGGTAGTTCCACCCATGGCTCCCCTCCCTGAGGGGAGCCAGTATGTGGCATCAAACCTATATGCACCGTGCCTCTTATGGAGGGGGAGCCAAGAAAAATGAGGCGTATGGCCTATATTGGTGTCTATGAGAAGCCCACGCGAGGATTTTGAGGCGGCAGGCAAGCGACTGCCTTGGGATGCTGCTGCTCGCAATGCAGCGCTGTCCGCCACCGCGCCAGTCTCTGACGTCAAGGCATCCGCCAATGGCGCCGACAATGCCAGCAATGCTGAACATTCCGATGACATGCCCACCGTGCCGATTCCCGCACGCAAGGCTGCCACGACGTTCGACACCCCCTCCAAGCGTGAGCGCATCGAAGTCAAGCCGCCGATCACCCGATTCATACGTCGTGCCGTCACCCGCGTGTTCGGTGTATGGTCACGCATCTCCACTCAGGTGGTGCGCCAATGGGACTGGTATCCGCGAGTGGAACCCTATGTGGGTTATGGTACCGGCGATTACTCGCGTCTGATCTGCCGCACGGTATACGCCCCCAAGCACGCGCAATCCGGCGAACTGATCCGCGGCATCCGCGGCATGCTTGCCATACCCGCGCCGCGCACCCACGTGCAGGCCAGCATTGATGACATGCCACTCAACACCGTGCAGATCGGCGTCTCCGAGGTCTATGACAAGGTGGACCGCACGCGCGATCTCGGCAGCGAATACGCCATCTCCGATTCCGCCGGATACCTCGACCTCGTGGCCGAGCATCGTCTGGTGCCCGGCATCCATCGCGTCTCCTACAGCGTGGCCAATCGCAAACCCGTGAGCGCCAACCTGTACACCATCCCCGCCAGTGCCAAAGTCGGCATCATTTCCGATGTGGACGACACCATCATGATCACGCAGGCCCCGGTGCCATGGAAGGCCGCGTACAACCTGCTGTTCCTCGACCCCAAGAAGAAAGCCTCCGTGCCGGGCATGAGCGTGCTGTTCACCCGCATCGCCGACTTGTTCCCCGGCGCACCGTTCTTCTATCTTTCGACATCGCCCTGGAATGTGGAGAGTTCGATTCGCAACTTCATCACTGACCATGGTTTTCCCGAAGGCCCGCTGCTGCTGCGCGACCTCGACCCGAGGCCCAAGACCTTCGTACCCACCGGCCCCCAGCACAAACTTGAGTTTGCCGAACAACTTATGGCCGACTTCCCAGACATGAAGTTCATTCTGGTGGGCGATGACGGGCAGAAAGACCCGACCACGTACGCCACCATCGCCCGCAGATATCCCGGACGTGTACTGGCGATCGTCATTCGTGAGTTGAGCCCGCGCGAATCAACCGGATTGGCGTCGGTGACGGGGCTCACCTCGACCCAGCCGACTCCGGTAACCGATGTGCCAGTATTCACCGGCACCACCGGCTCGAACATTCTGAAGACCATGCTGCCGTATCTGAAGACGGTGTTGCGATAGGCGCGGCGTGATGAACACTGAATGCGTCCCGGTGCGGTGCCTCGCCTATAATCGCGTGGTATGACTGACGAGAGCACAAACGCCGCGGCCGCGATGCCGCCTTACGCCAAGCGCGAGCCGAAGCGCCGCGAATTCCACGGTGACGTTTTCGAAGACGATTACGAGTGGATGCGAGACAAAGACTCCGATGATGTGCGCAGCTACGTAGCTGCCGAAAACCAGTACTGCGAGCGTCGCATGGCGCATCTGGCGGATTTCCGGCATACGTTGTTTGAAGAGCTGAAATCGCATGTGGAAGAGACTGATATGTCGGTTCCCACGCGCGTCAATGATTACTGGTACTTCACCCGCACGCAGCAGGGCAAACAGTATGGCGTGCAATGCCGCATCCCCGTGCGCGATGCCGATGACTGGGACCCGCCGGTCGTGGATCCGCAAGGCGCGCCCGGCTCCATGCCCGGTGAACAGGTCGTTTTTGATGCGAACAAGGAATCCGAGGGACATGACTTCTTCCGGCTCGGCGGCTTGGATCTGAGCAAGGACGGCCGTTGGATGCTGTACGGCGTGGATGTTGCGGGAGACGAACGATATGATTTCCGCATTCGCGACCTTGCCGGGCTGGAGACCGGGGAGCCGGTCAGCGAACTGCCCGAACAGTTCACCGGCATTGGCAGCGCATGCTTCACGCCGGACGGCCAATGGGTGTTCTGGGTGGAATTGGACGATTCCTGGCGGCCGCTCGCTGTGTGGCGGCATCGTGTTGGCACGGCGGTCGAATCGGATGTGTGCGTGTACCGAGAAACCGATGAACGGTTCTGGGTGGGCGTTGGCATCAGTTTTGATGAGCGCAATATCGTGATCGGCACCGGTTCCAAAACCACCACCGAAGTGCTGATGCTGCCGGTGGCCACGCCTGAAGGCGAATTCCAAGCTTTCATTCCGCGTCAGAACGATATTGAATATGATGTGAGCTTTGCCTGTTTTGAAGGCGCGGGGGAGAACGGTGCGGATGTGCCACTCGCCGTGGTCTATCACAACGCTGCCAATCCGAATTTCGAAATCGACGTCATTGACATGCGTGGCCATGAGCCGCCGTACCGACTCGGCGAAGGCGTGTGCATTGCCGCCGGGTCGCCGTACGGCTGTGAACATGGTGAGCCGGATAAGCCGATTACCGAGGCATACTTCAACGCCGTCAATCCGGCGATATTGCAGGGTGCCCACGGTCTGGGCATCGAAGGCATCGCGTTGCATCGCAACTTTGTGTCCCTGAGCTACCGTGCCGACGGCCAGCCGCACGTGGCATACATGACCAAGAGCGCGGCTGCCGCCGACTTCCTGGCCGGACGGCCGTGGCGGTTTACGGAATTGCTGCCGCCTGCCCTGGAGGACGACTGGGACATGGTTGCCGACGATCGCGAAAACTTCACCGGCGATCATGGCGAAATCTTGTGGACCGAAGATGAGGCCCCCACGGATCACACGTCATCTTCCGATGGTGCTAGCGACGACCACCTGCCCGGTGAGACCCGGCGCTTGTACACCATCGGCGTCGGCGGCAACCCCTCGTATGAGGCGCCGCGCATGCGCTACTCGTTCGCCAGCTACACCCGCCCGGGCGAGTTGCACGAAATCGATCCCGCCACCGGTGAAGATGCGCTGCTGAAGCGAGCCACCGTGTTGGGCAACTTCAATCCACGCGATTACATGGAACGCCGTGTGTGGATTACCGCGCGCGACGGCGAACGCATTCCTGTTTCCCTCGTCTGGCACCGCGATTGCCCGGCGCAGGATTCGCCGATGTTCATTACCGGATATGGTGCATACGAGATTTCCTCCGATCCGGGGTTCTCGGTCTCTCGTCTGAGCATGTTGGATCGCGGTGTGCTGTACGCCGTGCCGCATATTCGTGGCGGCGGCGAAATGGGACGCGCCTGGTATGAGCAGGGGCGCAGACTGAACAAGAAGCATTCCTTTGAGGACTTCGTGGACGCCACACGCGCGCTGCAGAAGGCGCATTTGGCTGATGCTTGGCGCACCGTGGCCAACGGCGGATCCGCTGGCGGTCTGCTGATGGGCGCGATTGCCAATATGGCGCCCGAATGCTACGCCGGTGTTGAGGCGGATGTGCCGTTCGTGGACGCGTTGACCTCCATTCTTGACCCGGACTTGCCGTTGACCGTCACCGAATGGGACGAATGGGGAGACCCGTTGCATGACCCTGAGGTGTATCAGTATATGAAGTCGTACACGCCATACGAGAATGTGCCGGTCGCCGTGCTCGAGGGCGGCAACGACGAGGCTGCCGGTGACGGCAGTGCTGATGGGGCTGCCACCGGCGCGGTCGCCGCCGCGCAATTCCCGAGAATCTTCATTACCACCTCGATGAACGACACCCGCGTGCTGTACGTCGAGCCGCTCAAATGGCTGGCCCGTTTGCAGTCCGCCGGCGTGGACGCGGTGGCCAAGATTGAGGTCGAGGCCGGTCACGGCGGTCTATCCGGGCGTTACAAGCAATGGGAAGAGGTTTCCTATGAGAACGCTTGGTGCATGGATGTGATGGGGCTCGCTCATTAGGCCATGTCCACTAGCTGAGCGGGTTCGGGCCGGCAGGTGATAGCGCGAGTAGGCTCCTTGAACTATGGCAAAGACATATAAAATCGCCGTTATTCCCGGCGACGGTATTGGCAAGGAAGTCACTCCGTGGGCTCAGAAGGCTTTGGAAAAGGCCGCTGAAGGCGTAGCTGACTTCGAGTACGAGAACTTCGACTTGGGTGCCGAGCGCTATCTGCGCGATGGTGCGATCCTGCCCGAGGACGAAGAGGAGCGCATCAAGGCCAACGACGCGATTCTGCTCGGTGCCGTGGGCGATCCGCGCATCAAGGCCGGCATTCTGGAACGCGGCCTGCTGCTCAAGCTCCGCTTCGACCTCGACCAGTACGTGAACCTGCGCCCCTCCAAGCTGTACAAGGGCGTCACCTCGCCGCTCGCCAACCCCGGCGACATCGACTTCGTGGTGGTGCGTGAAGGCACCGAAGGTCTGTACTGCGGTGCCGGCGGCGCGGTGCGCCGCAACACCCCGCAGGAGGTGGCCACCGAGGTGTCCATCAACACCGCATACGGTGTGGAGCGTGTGGTGCGTTACGCCTTCAAGCTCGCTATGAAGCGCAAGAAGCACGTCACCCTGGTGCACAAGAAGAACGTGCTCGTCAACGCCGGTGATATGTGGCAGCGCATCGTCGACAAGGTCGGCGAGGAATACCCTGAGGTCACCCACGACTACCAGCACATTGATGCGGCCACCATCTTCCTGGTCTCCGACCCGAGCCGTTTCGATGTGATTCTCACCGACAACCTCTTTGGCGACATTCTGACCGATGAGGCCGGCTCCGTGGTGGGCGGCGTGGGCTACTCCGCCTCCGGCTGCATCAACGCCTCCGACGAGTTCCCGTCCATGTTCGAGCCGATTCACGGTTCCGCTCCGGACATCGCCGGTCAGAACAAGGCCAACCCGACCGCCGCCATCCTCTCCGCCGCCATGCTGCTCGAGCATCTCGGCTTTGATGATGCGGCCAAGAAGATCCATACCGCCGTCGAAGCGGACATCGAGGAGCTCGGCTCCACCGTGCGCTCCACCGACCAGGTCGGCAAGGACATTCTGGCCCGCATGTGACCTCAAACCTGGCTCCCCTCGCTGAGGGGAGCCAGAAAACTCTCTATACTGAGTTGCATGCAAATGCGACATGGGGAATGCAAAACCGTTGGCAGCAAACTAGTCGCCGTGACCGTATCCGTCGATGATGACGGCACCGCACAGTCATGCCATATCAGCGGTGATTTCTTTATTGAATCAGTTTCGGATGCCGAATCCCATGCTTTGTTGCATGACCTGGAACGAGCTCTAATTAGCGATGATTCATTGCGGTCCGTATTGGACGCCCATCCTAGTTGCCAAATTATCGGCACAGATGAAGTTGCCATCAAAACCGCATACAGCCGAGCCGTAAGCAGCAACTTGCCCCCGCTGGCGGGGGCTCCAGCTCAGCGGGTGGGGGTGGGCAGCCCCGATGCGCCGAACATCCCAGCATCCATCAATACACAAACCAAGCAGCCCGACAAAAGCTCTGAATACCGGGAGCGCTGGAACGCCCTCAAGCCTCAACTCACCGTGATCCACGACCATCCGCGTACTCCGGACGAGCAAATGGCCATTGACGAGACCTGGGCGCGTGAAGTCGCAGCAGGAACACGACAGCCGACCATCCGATTATGGGAGTGGGCGGGCCCGGCTGTGGTCATCGGCCGTTTCCAATCGGCCCAGGACGAGGTGAATCTGGACATTGCCAAGCAGCTCGGCTTCGACGTGGTACGCCGTTGCACGGGCGGCGGAGCGATGTTTATCGAACCGGGCAACACCATTACCTATTCTCTGTATGCGCCGCTCGATTTCGTTCAGGGCGTAAGCATCGAAGAATCCTACCGGCTCTGTGACTGGTGGCTGGTCGAAGCGCTGCGCGAACTTGGCTTGGATGTGCGGTTCGCGGGCCTCAATGATATCGCCTCGCAGTACGGCAAGATCGGGGGAGCGGCGCAGCGGCGCTTCCCCGTAGGCTCAGGCGGCGCGGTGCTGCACCATGTGACCATGGCGTATGACATCGATGCGGCCAAGATGAGCCGTGTGCTCAACACCAGTCGCGAGAAGATGTCAGACAAAGCGGTGAAATCAGCGGTCAAACGCGTGGACCCGATGAAAAGCCAGACGGGTCTCAGCCGCGAACACATCGTCGAGCACCTTATTGACTGGTTTGCGGCGTGATTTCACCGATGGCCGTATACGATTTTGCCGGTGGCCGTGCGCGGTTTTGTCATGGGCGAGCGCGGTAACCGCGACAGTGCCGTTTTTCGCGGTAACGCATTCGTCAGCATGCCGTACGGCTATCGGATCGTGCCACACATGAAGTGACGAATGAGGGCATGCTCCTGACGAAACCTGTGGGGGCGCGTTACAATATGACGGATGGGCGACGACGGTCATAGGACAATAAGGATGGTGCGATGAGCTTGGAAACGCCAAACGCTTTTGCTGACGAGGAAAACATCCTGTTGCATACGGCATTGTTCAAGCAGGTATCGCCAGCCGAAGCCGAGGAGCTGTTGCCGCATTTGAAGCATGCGACGTTCGATAAAGGCGACTATATCTTCTCCGAAGGCGATACCGATCAGCGCATGTATTTACTGGAGCAGGGGCGCGTCAAGCTGATTCGCACTTCTTCCGATGACCGCGTGCAGCTGCTGTCCATCCACGCGCCGGGCGAAGTGCTTGGCGAGATTCCGGTATTCGACCCTCATGGTGGCCCGCGCACCGCGTCCGCGGTGTCCATGAGCCATGGCACGCGCGTGGTCTGGCTGGAGCATGATGCCCTGTTCGCATGGCTTGATGAGCATCCGCGTGTGGCCATCGACATGTTGCAGGTCATGGCCAGCCGCCAGCGCGGCAACAACGAACGCATCTCCGACTTGGTATTCATGGATGTGCCGGCGCGTCTGGCCAAGACATTGCTCAACTTGGGCTCACGTTTCGGCGAGCCGGTGGAACAGGGCCTCAAAGTGCCGCATGACCTGACTCAGGAAGAGCTGGCCCAACTGGTGGGCTCCAGTCGTGAGACCGTGAACAAGGCGTTGATGGACTTTTCCAACCGCGGATGGATCGCACGTGACGGCCGATCGATCATCATCTTCCAGCCCGGTATGCTGATTCGACGCTCGCGGCGCTGACCGTTCGGCTGACTTCCAGCCAATGTTACGCTAGTGCGATTCTTGTGATGATATGTTCACGGGAGCTGACCGTAAGCCCGGTTGGTAGGGCACCCCATTTAGAATGGGGCCCATGCCCAAAAAGAAGTCCCTCACTCTCCAACGTGTGCTTGTTCTCCTCTTGGCCTATATCATGCTTGCCGTCTGCGGCGGCGTGGCGGCCAGCGTGTTGTTTGTACCGGGTGTGATCGGTGCCAATAAAGCCGCCAAAGCGGTGATTCCGTCGCTCAAGGTAGAAAACGTGGACTTCGACGTGACTAGTCTGCCCCAGAAGTCGACGATGTACGCGCGAGACGGTTCCACCGTTATCGCGACGTTCTACAACCAAAACCGTATCGTCGTGCCGCTGAAGAAGATTTCCAAAACCATGCAGCAGGCAGTGGTGGCGCGCGAAGACCGTCGATTCTGGACTCACGCCGGCGTCGATGTGCAAGGCGTGATGCGTGCGTTCGTGCAGACCTACCTCGTCAAAGGCTCCCAGCAGGGTGGTTCGTCGCTGACCCAGCAGTACGTCAAGAACGTGCTGCTGATGCAGGCGATCGAGGATGACGATTCGATCGCCCAGTACCATGCCACTGAAGACACCATCGCCCGTAAGATTCGCGAGATGCTGATTTCCGTGCAGATGGAAAAGAAGTATTCCAAGGCCGAGATTCTGCAGGGCTATTTGAACATCGCCCAGTTCGGCAACAACCTGTATGGCGTGGAAACCGCGGCCCAGCGCTACTTCAGCGTGTCCGCCGCCGATTTGAACGTGGTGCAGTCCGCCACCATCGCGGCTATCACCAAGAACCCAAGCCTGTATGATCCGCTGGTCGAAGAGAACCAGAAGGAAAGCGAAAACCAACGCAATATCGTGCTCAAGCTGATGCTGCAGGAAGGATACATCACCCAGGACCAGTACACCGAAGCTGTGAACACGCCGTTGAAGGACACGCTGAAAGTACAGGACGTGAATGTCGGCTGTCAGGACACTGGCGATTACGCGTACTTCTGCGATTTTGTGGTGCATCGCATCCAGAACTCCGAAGAATTCGGCAAGACTCGTGCCGAGCGTAACAAGCTGCTGCAGGAGGGTGGCCTGAAAATCGTCACCACGCTGGATGTGGAAGCGAATTCCACGATGATGGAGACCGCGCGTAATACCATTCCACCGGACGATCCCAGCGGCATGGAGATAGCCATGGCCGCAGTCAAACCGGGAACCGGCGAAGTGCTGAGCTTTGGCCTGAATCGTTACTATGACGCCACTCCGGCAGCCGCGAACGATCCCACCAGGACGAGCCAGAACTATGCCGTCGATTTGGCGGATGGCGGTGGTTCTGGTTGGACCATCGGTTCGTCCTGGAAGCCGATCAACCTGATTGCGTGGATGGAAGCGGGCCATTCCATCAACGACAACCTCCAGACCTCGACGTCATACCCCACTACGGACTTCGCCTGCAGTAACTATTCGGGCGGTGCCGATTCGTGGAACGTGTCGAACGCCATGGGCGCAGGTACAGTGAACCCGGAAAGCCCATTCCTCGGTCTGGTCCGTTCGCATAACACTACTCAGGCTTCCATGGGTGCCATCCTCAAACTGTGCAAGGTGGCGGACACCGCGACTGAACTGGGATACCATGACGCCGCCACGGGTGAGACCATCGACAAAACCCAGGTGTATACACCATCCATGATGATCGGCTCGGTGAATGTGTCCCCGCTGACCATGGCGAGCATCTTCGCCGTATACGCCTCGAATGGTGTGCAATGCAACCCGATTGCCATCAGCAAGGTGACCGATAAGGACGGCAACGATCTCAAGGTTCCATCCGCGAACTGCCATCAGGCGGTGGATAAGGACATCATCCAAACACTCGCTTATACCCTGAACCAAGGTACGGTGCGGCCGGATGGTGCCGGTTGGTCATTCAGATTGGCTGACGGGCGTAAGTCGTTTGGTAAGACCGGTACCAGTGAGGATCTTGCGGTGTCCGGTGGATCGTTCATTCCTAATCAGATTGCGGCGTTCGCTGTGGTCGGCGATGCACAGAACCCGTACACCAACCGTATTTCCAACATTGCCATCAACGGCCGGTACAACAGCTATTGGGATGGTTCGACAATCGCGGCTCCGGCCGTTACCAACTTCTTCAATAGCTACATTTCCAAGAAGAAAATACCGATTGACAACGATTACGGCCAGCCCGTCTCGAAGTACACCACGACTGGCAAGTATCTGGGCATTGGCGGACGAACGTTCAGCGTGCCGCAGACCACTACGAATGGCAACAGCCAATCGCAGAGCAGCAACAATCAGTCTCAGTCGCAGAACACTGGGCAAAACAACACCCAAACCCAGGGCACCAATTCAGAGCAGTCGAATGATGGCCAGTGATTGGTGATTGGCGTTTGACATTTGGTGATTGCATGCCGGCTGAGTCTGCGTAGCATGGCCGACTGCGATACCCAAATTACGTAGTTTGCGGGCGTTACCTGTTTCAGGTGACGCCCGTTTTACAATACTTAATGACAACGCCATCGCGTTCATCGAATATTTGCCATGAACGTGCATCGGAAAGGGGAACGATGAGCAACGACGATCTGACGCATGAGAATTTTGATTTTCGTGGATTCGACGTGCCGGATCTCAAAGCGGTGACGCTGGCTTCGTCTTCGGACGGCGATCAGTCCAAGCAGCCGAAGACCAAGCACGAGGATGCATCGAAGAACCGTAAGCACGGTAAGAAGAAGTCAAAATCCGATGCACGGTCCAAGAAGCGGGCCGGCGCGGGCAAGACGAGCGAATCGTTCGATGATTATGAGGATTATGAGGAAAGGGAAGCTGTGAGCAAGGCAGATAAGAAAGTCAGCAAGGACCGTCCGGGGCTGTTTGCGCCAATGACGCTGCGCGAGGTGACCGTGCGTAATCGTATTTGGTTGCCGCCGATGTGCACGTATTCGTCGTTCGCCCGCGATGGTAGGGCCACGCCGTTCCACTACCAGCATTACGTGTCTCGCGCGTTCGGCGGATTCGGCATGGTGATTGTCGAATCCACCGCCGTGGCTCCTGAGGGGCGTATCACGCCGTGTGATCTGGGCCTGTGGGAAGACGGGCAGATTGATGCTTGGCGCTGGATCGTGGACGGTATTCGCGAGGCGGGTGCGGTGCCTGCCATCCAGCTCAACCATGCGGGGCGTAAGGCTTCGACTGGTTGCTTTGCCGTTGGTTACGACGGTCAGAACGTGCCGGAGGAGGCGGGCGGCTGGCCTACCATGGCACCGTCTGAAATCGCGTTCGGTGGGTTGCGTACGCCGCGCGCGCTGTCCGTGGATGAGATTCATGGTCTGGTCGGTGCGTTCGCCGCGGCGGCGGGCCGTGCGGTGGCCGCCGGCTTCCAGGCGATTCAGATTCATGCCGCGCATGGCTATCTGATTTCTCAGTTCCTTGACCCGCTGAGCAATGAGCGTGATGACGAATATGGTGGCGATTTGACCGGTCGCTCTCGGTTCCTGGTCGAGGTTGTGGATGCCGTGCGTGGGGCCGTCCCTGAGGGCGTGCCGGTTCTGGTGCGCATTTCGGCCACGGATTGGGCCGCCGGCGGTTGGGATTTGGACCAGACCATCGCACTATCCAAGGTGCTGAAGGAGCATGGCGTCGATGTGATGGACGTGTCTACCGGCGGCATCATGTCGGGAGTGTCGATTCCGGTCAAGCCGAACTATCAGGTGCCGTTCTCCGAGCAGGTCAAGGCCAAGGCCGATATTCCGGTGACCGCGGTGGGTCTTATCACCAAGCCGAAGCAGGCGGCCAAGATTCTGGCCCATGGCGAAGCCGATGCCGTGGAGATTGGCCGCGCCGCATTGCGCGATCCGTACTGGCCGTTGCGTGCAGCCAACAAGCTGGGCATACCGTCCACCGAGATCCCCTACGCCCCGCAATACGTGGCCGGTGCGTACTAAATCCTCATGGGGCGGTAACTTTCCCATGGGGCGGTAAAACCCTCATGGGGCGGTAACCCAAAACGGCGGTATTCTGCGGAATGTGAAATTTGGCTAACCGCCCCATGGGACAATCACCGCCCCATGAGGGTTTTACCGCCCCATGGGTAATAGGGCAATATGTGAGTTCACTCCACGTCCACGCCGACGGCGTCGGAGACGTGCTCGAATCCGTCGCGGCGCAGCAGCTGGGCCAGACCGCGCTTCAACACGGTAATCTGCTGCGGGCCTCGGTACATCAGCGAACTGATGAACATGACCAAGCTGGAGCCGGAACGAATCTTCGCATAGGCTTGCTCGGGGGTAAAGACGCCACCGATGCCGGCGATAGCGAACCGGCCGCCATACTCTTTATACACCTTGCGAATCAGCTCGGTGCTGGCGTTGGTGCACGGGCCGCCGGACAGGCCGCCCTCCCAATCGCGCGGAATTTCGAGGCCGGTGCGGTCCTTCTGCAGATTGGCGATGGACAGCCCCTGCACATTGTGCTCGGCCAGCACATCGAGCAGTTCCTTGTACTCGCCCCACGGCTTGTTCAACGGCATCTTGACCAGCGTGGGCTGCGGGCGGTCGATCTTGTCGAGCGCCGTAAACAGACGGTCGAGCGCTTCCGGAGTCGCGGTGAACGGTTCGCCGACGTGCGTGTTCGGGCAGGAGACGTTGACCTCCACCATCGCGGTGCGGCCGGCGGCGCGGCGCATTGAAATGCAGTAATCCTCAATGCCTTCGTCCAAATCGCCGCACTGGTCGTCGTTGGTGCGGGCGATCGACACGGACAGCTGCATCTGGCGGGCCTGAGTCCAAGCCTTCTCGGCGCGCTCGATGACCTTGTCCGAACCGATGTTGGCGAGGCCGACGTGCACCATCATCGAATCGTATTCAGGCAGACGGTGGAACCACGGCTTGGCGTTGCCCGGGCAGGGACGCGAGGTGGTGGAGCCTACGGTTTCAAAACCGAAGCCGGCATGGTCCAGCACCACGGGCATGTCGCAGTTCTTGTCGAGGCCGGCGGACAGGCCGAACGGGTTGGTGAAATCGACGCCCATCACATTCGTTTCCAGAATGGGGTCGGTGTAGTCGAGCATCAGCTGTTCGGCGAGCAGCAGCGGCGGGACGTTCTTGACGACGTGGCAGAACTCGATCATCTGATCGTGTGCCTCATCGGGGCGGTGGTTGAACACGAAGTTCGGTTTGATGGTGTGCTTGTAGCCGAAGGTGAACAGATCGGTGGTGGCTTTGTTGACGGCGTCGTGCCAGAAGCTTTCAGAAACGTAAGTCATACCGCCTATTGTCTCACGCTTGGGCCGGTGCGGCTAGGTGATTCCGACCTAGGCGAATTGGGGAAGGGGGCTACTGCGTGTCGAGGCGCACGCAGGCGTCGGCTCGGCAGAAGATACATGAACCGGGACGCACCAGGTATCAGGCGTGACTCTCCGCTGAGCAACGCGCGCGGGAGAGTCGTCGGTCGTGAGCTATCGCGCTAGTGGCCGCTGTGAGAATATCGGTTCGCGCAATGTGCGATTTTGCGCGGTTTTGTGGAAATGAACACCTGAATTGCCTGGAATTTTCGAGAGATTGTCCCCAAAACGCTCAAGCCGGTTTGGTTTGTGAGCTTTTGTGTGCGATAATGTTCACATGATTTCGTCACAACGTCAGCACCTCATCTTGAGCAGGTTGCGCACGCGCGGGGCAGTGCGCATTACGGCGCTATCGAAGGAACTGGGTGTGTCGGCGATGACCATCCGCCGCGATATCGCCGAACTTGCCGACAAGGGACTGCTGAAGCGCGTCCATGGCGGCGCGGTGACTACCAGTACCTTGCTCAGCGAACCCCTGTTCTCTGTCAAGTCCCAGATGGATATCGGCCTGAAGGACGCCATCGCCCAGGAAGCCATCAAATATGTGGCTCCCGGCGATGTGATCGCCATCGGCGGCGGCACCACGGCCTATGTCTTCGCCCAGCATCTGCTCGAATCGCAGCAGTCCAGCGGCATCACCATCCTCACCAATTCGATTCCCGTGGCCGAACTGGTCCAGGCCCTCGAATCCAAGGACGTGGAGGTGATCGTCACCGGCGGCGTGATCACCCGATCGAACTCGCTTGTCGGTCCGATCGCGGACAAGGTCGTCGCCTCGCTGCGTGTCAACACCGTATTCCTCGGCACCCACTCGGTGTCGATTCCCCGTGGCTTCCTGATGCCGAATTCGCTGGAAGCCGCAACCGATATGGCGATGATGGACATCGCCGATCGTGCCATAGTTTTGACCGATCACACCAAGTGGAGCTGCACATCGCTGTCGCTGTTTGCGCGCTTCGACCAGGTGGACACGGTCATTACTGACGACGGGCTCGATCCCGACTCCGCCGCCAAAACCAAGGATTTGGTAAAGGAACTCGTGCTGGCCCACCAGAGCGAGATCATTGAGGAAAGTGAGTAAACCCATGGCTGATTTCGCCAACTACACCCCCGGGGAGTATGCGAAGGAGCACATCCGCATCACGCCGACGACGCTTGCCGACGGCCGTGACTTCTTCTACCTGGACGACGACCCCGAGTTCGTCTCCGGTGCCAAGTCCCGCGAGCTCAAGGACCCGCGCCCGCTGGACTACCGTTTCGCCCCGCACCTGGACGCCGACGGCAACGAAGTGCCGTACGCCGCCCCGCAGATGCGCCGCGACCCGCTGACCGGCGACTGGATCCCGATGGCCACCGCCCGTATGAACCGCCCGATCACCGCCGGCCCCGGCGCTACCGCCAAGGGCAACCCGCTGGCCGCCCGCAAGCCCGGTGACCCGTACCAGGACGGCGAAGTGCCGGACACCGACTACAACGTCGTCGTATTCGAGAACCGCTTCCCCTCCATGGTGCGCGTGCCCGGCGTCTCCGAGGACGTGACCTACGTTGACGGCAACCCGCTGTGGGAGAAGAAGCTCGCCGCCGGCCGCTGCGAGGTCATCTGCTTCGACCCGAACGAGGACGGCCTGCCGGCCGATCTGCCGGTCTCCCGCCTGCGCACCGTGGTTGAGGCTTGGGCCTTCCGTACCGCCGAAATCTCCAAGATGGAAGGCATCGAGCAGATCTTCCCGTTCGAGAACCACGGCCAGGAAATCGGCGTCTCCCTCGCTCACCCGCACGGCCAGGTCTACTGCTACCCGTTCATCGCCCCGAAGATGGAGAAGGAACTCCAGCACACCGAGGCCTACCACGAGAAGACCGGCGGCAACCTGCTTAAGGACATCATGAACGCCGAGCTCGAAGCCGGCGAACGCATCGTGATGCGCAACCACAGCTGGGTCGCCTACGTGCCGGCCGCCGCCCGTTGGCCCCTTGAAGTCCACGTGGCTCCGGTGCGCGACGTGCTCACCCTCGACCAGCTCAACGACGAAGAACGCTGGGACCTCGCCTCCATGTACTCGCACCTCCTGAAGCGCGGCAACGCCTTCTTCGACAAGGGCGACGGCAAGGGCATGGACCTGCCATACATCGCCGCCTGGCACCAGGCCCCGATCCACGACGCCCGCCGCGAGAACTACCGCCTGAACCTGCAGTTCTTCTCCTTCCGCCGCGCCGCCAACAAGATCAAGTACCTCGCCGGCTCCGAATCCGGCATGGCCGCCTGGATCTCCGACACCACGCCGGAACTCATCGCCAAGCGCTTCCACGAGCTCGGCTCCATCGACATCGCCGACTGATAGAAAGAAAACATCAATGACTGCTGTTGAATTCATTGAGCCGCTGACCCATGAGGAAGGCGTCTCGCAAGCTACCAAGCTGTTCGTCGACGCCTACGGCGCTGCGCCCGAGGGCGTGTGGGCTGCTCCGGGCCGTGTGAACCTGATCGGTGAGCACACCGATTACAACGCCGGCCTGTGCCTGCCGATCGCTCTGCCGCACCGCACCTTCATCGCCCTGAAGCCGCGCGAAGACACCAAGGTTCGCGTCGTCTCCGGCGTGGCTCCCGACAAGGTCGCCGAAGCTGATCTCGATGGCCTCAAGGCCCGTGGCGTGGACGGCTGGTCCGCCTACCCGACCGGTGTGGCCTGGGCGCTGCGTCAGGCTGGTTTCGACAAGGTCAAGGGCTTTGACGCCGCCTTCGTCTCCTGCGTGCCGCTGGGCTCCGGCCTGAGCTCCTCCGCCGCCATGACCTGCTCCACCGCTCTGGCTCTGGACGACGTGTACGGCCTCGGCTACGGCGATTCCGACGCCGGCCGTGTGACCCTCATCAACGCCGCCATCAAGTCCGAGAACGAGATGGCCGGTGCCTCCACCGGCGGTCTTGACCAGAACGCTTCCATGCGTTGCACCGCCGGCCATGCGCTGCTGCTTGACTGCCGCCCGGAGTTGACCCCGCTGGAGAACGTCTCCCAGCAGGAGTTCGACCTCGACAAGTACAACCTCGAGCTGCTTGTGGTCGATACCCAGGCTCCGCACCAGCTCAACGATGGCCAGTACGCTCAGCGTCGCGCCACCTGCGAGGAAGCCGCCAAGATTCTCGGTGTGGCCAACCTGCGCGTTACCGCCGACGGCATCTCCAAGGCCGATGACCAGTTCCAGGCCCTCAAGGAAACGCTTGACGCCCTGCCTGATGAGACCATGAAGAAGCGCGTGCGCCACGTCGTCACCGAAATCGAGCGCGTGCGTTCCTTCGTGCGTGCCTTCGCTCAGGGCGACATCAAGGCCGCGGGCCGTCTGTTCAACGCTTCCCACGATTCGCTGGCCGCCGACTACGAGGTCACTGTGCCCGAGCTGGACATCGCCGTGGACGTGGCCCGCAAGAACGGTGCCTACGGTGCGCGTATGACCGGCGGCGGCTTCGGCGGCTCCATCATCGCTCTGGTCGACAAGGGTCGTTCCCAGGAAGTCGCTCAGAAGATCGCCGACGAATTCGAAAAGCAAGGCTTCCACGCACCGCGCGCGCTTGCCGCGTACGCGGCGAAATCCGCTTCACGCGAGGCATGATAATAAATCACAATGCTAAATGGCGGGTGTCTTCCCTATACTTGGGTAGTCACCCGCTTTTTGTATACGACCAGGGAGAGCCATGAACAAGGCAATCATCACCGTCGTCGGTCAGGACACCGTCGGCATCATCGCGCGAGTCTGCACCTACCTGTCCCAGCACAACGTCAACGTGCTCGACATCTCGCAGACCATCATCGACGGTTACTTCAACATGATGATGATTGTCGACTACGCCAACGCGGACAAGGACTTCGGCGCGATGGTCGGCAACCTTGAGGACCTCGGCGACGACATCGGCGTGCGCATCCGCTGCCAGCGTGAGGAAATCTTCACCAAGATGCACCGTATTTGAGGCGGCCCGCTCAGCAGGCCGCCTCACGCGAGGAGGTGGAAAGCCCGGTGGGCTTTCCACTGACGGAGCCATCCTTATCCCTCTGATGAGGGTGACCGCCAAACTAGTCTTTAAATATCCTGTAAGGAACAAACCATGCTGAACATCATGGAGGTCCACGAGACCAATCAGATGATCGAGCAGGAGAAGCTCGACGTCCGCACCATCACCATGGGCATCTCGTTGCTCGACTGCGCCTCGGACGATGTCGACAAGACCTGCGACAACATCTACCGCAAGATTACCACCTATGCCAAGGACCTCGTTTCCACCGGCAAGGCCATCGAACGCGACTACGGCATCCCGATCGTCAACAAGCGCATCACCGTCACCCCGATCTCACTGGTCGGTGCCAGCTCCTGCAAGACGAGCGAGGATTTCGTCAAGATCGCCCACGCGCTTGACAAGGCGGCCAAGGAAGTCGGCGTCGACCTGATCGGCGGCTACTCCGCACTCGTTTCCAAGTCCATGACCCCGGCCGAGGAGCTGCTCATCCGCTCCCTGCCGCAGGCTCTCTCCGAGACCGACATCGTCTGCTCGTCCGTGAACGTCGGCTCCACCAAGACCGGCATCGACATGAACGCGGTCGAACTGCTCGGCCATATCATCAAGGACGTTGCCGAGCGTACCGCCGACAACGACTCCTACGGCTGCGTCAAGTTCGTGGCCTTCTGCAACGTGCCTGACGACAACCCGTTTATGGCCGGAGGCTTCCACGGCGTCACCGAGGGCGACGCGGTCATCAACGTCGGTGTCTCCGGCCCCGGCGTGGTCTCCCGCGCACTCGATGCGGCCAAGGGCAAGGACTTCGAGTTCCTGTGCGAGACCATCAAGCGCACCGCGTTCAAGATCACGCGCGTCGGCCAGCTTGTGGCCCAGGAAGCATCCCGCCGCCTCGGCATTCCGTTCGGCATCATCGACCTGTCGCTCGCCCCGACCCCGGCTGTGGGCGACTCCGTGGGCGAAGTGCTAGAGAAGATCGGCCTCGAACAGGTCGGCGCTCCCGGCACCACGGCGGCGCTCGCCATGCTCAACGACCAGGTCAAGAAGGGCGGCATCATGGCGTCCTCCTACGTGGGCGGCCTGTCCGGCGCGTTCATCCCGGTCTCCGAAGACAAGAACATGATCGACGCGGCTTCTTCCGATTGCCTGACCATCGAGAAGCTCGAAGCCATGACCTGCGTGTGCTCGGTGGGCCTCGACATGATCGCCATCCCCGGCGACACCTCCGCCGCCACCATTTCCGGCATGATTGCCGACGAGGCCGCCATCGGTATGGTCAACCAGAAGACCACCGCCGTGCGCGTGATCCCCGTGGCGGGCAAGGGCGTCGGCGAAATGGCGAACTTCGGCGGCCTTATGGGCTACGCGCCCATCATGCCGGTCAACCAGACCAGCTGCGAGGCCTTCGTGACCCGTGGCGGCCGAATCCCTGCGCCGATTCACAGCTTCAAGAATTGATTCGGTAGGGTATCTGCTTTCAGAGAGGTACATTTGGCCCCTCGCGGAGAGCTATCTGCTTTCAAAGAGGTACCTATATGCGGAAACCCCGGGTATGAGCGTTGGAATATCAACACTCATACCCGGGGTTTCTCGATTGCGGTACCTCTTTGAAGGCAGATAGCATTCTGCAAACGCTCGAATGTACCTCTTTGAAGACAGATACCAGCTCGAATTACCTTTCTGGAGGTCTATTCCCGTTTCGAGGGGCTGATTCCGACCTTTCTGGAGGTCTACTTCCGTTTCGAGGGGCTGGTATATATGAAGACCCCGAGTACAAGCATTGATATTTCAACGGCCATACTCGGGGTCTCGTCCTTTGACAGCCCCTTGAAGCGGCAGTAGACCTCCGGCGGATGCCAAATCCGCCCCTCGAAACGCAGGTAGCCTTATATTCAGCGTTCATCACTGCGCGAAGCTCAGTGTTTCCGCTCTCGCGCCTGTCGGCGTTCGTTCGGCGTCGCTACTCGAAGGCCCACCGGGCCTTCTCCTCACGCTCCGCCCGCAAAATTGAGCTGGCGCCAGGCTTCGTAGATGGCGATGGATGCGCAGTTGGTGAGGTTCAGGGAACGCAGGGACGGGCGCATGGGCAGCCGCACTTGTTCGGCCACATGAGGGCCCTCCATGATGTCCATCGGGTCGGGGATGTCGCCGGGCTCGGGGCCGAACAGCAGGATGTCAGTCGGCTTGTATTCCACCTCGGTGTACAGCTTGGTAGCATGTGCGGTGAACGCGATGATGCGCGAATTGGGCATGGACTCCACCAGGTTGTCGAAATTCGGGTGCAGCACCACGTGGGCCATGTCGTGGTAGTCGAGGCCTGCTCGGCGCAGCTTGGTGTCGCGCAGGTTGAAACCCAACGGCTCCACCAAATGCAGGATGGTGCCGGTCACCGCGCACAGGCGGATGGCCGAGCCGGTGTTGCCGGGAATGCGCGGTGAGTAGTAGCACAGATGCGGTGTTACGGTTTCGGTGGTGGCGGCCTTTTCAGCCGAGAGCATCGCGTCCACCACGGAGATGGGGTTGCCATGCGCGTCGGTTACGAGTTCGTCCGGTCCGTAATTCGATTTACGGTACCCGTACTCGAACATCTTCTCGACTTTTGTTTCGGGATTCTGTGCGTTCTGCGAATTCTGTTCTGCTTCGTTCGTCATAGCTGCTAAGAATAAGAACGATGAACGACACAGCAATTTCTTTGCGATTGGGCGCATGGTGGGAGGCCAATGCGCGCGATTTGCCATGGCGCTTCGGCCGGGCCACGCCGTGGGGCGTGCTGGTATCCGAAGTCATGAGCCAGCAGACGCAGATGAGCCGTGTAGTGCCGTACTGGACCGACTGGATGGAACGTTGGCCCGACGCCCGCGCCCTCGCCGAGGCCCCCAAGGCCGAGGTGATCACCGCATGGGGGCGGCTCGGCTATCCACGCCGCGCATTGCGGTTACAGGAATGCGCCCGCGTGGTGGCTGAAGATTACGCCGACAAACTGCCGCGCACGTATGACGAACTCACTGCATTGCCCGGCATCGGCGATTACACCGCCTCCGCGGTGATGAGCTTTGCGTTCGGCGAACGAATTGCCGTGATCGATACCAACATTCGCCGCGTGCTGAGCCGCGTGTTCCTGGGCGTCGAATCTCACGGGGGAGCGGCGAGCCCGGCCGAACGCGCGCTCGCCAACCGCATGTTGCCCCAAGACAGGGTTCGTGGGGACGGTGCCGATTGCACGGACCATGCATACCGATCCGGCGAACACACTTTCCTGCAGCGCAGCGAACCTCCATCGGTCACGTGGAATCAGTCGGTGATGGAATTGGGCGCGGTGATCTGCACGGCCAAGTCGCCGCTGTGCGACACCTGCCCGATTGCGGACGACTGTGCATTTCTCAAGGCCGGCCGCCCCGGACTGGGGGAGCGCCGCACCCGCCCACGCCAACGATTCCAAGGCACGGATCGACAGGTGCGCGGTCTGGTGCTCGCCGCGCTGCGCGAGCTTCCCGCTGGAGCCACGTTGCCCAGGGAAGATGCCGACAAGCTTTGGAAGGACCAGATTCAGCTTGCCGCCTGCATCGCCAGCCTTGACGATGACGGCCTGATAGAGATTCTGGACGGCGGCCTGCGACTACCCAGCTGACATTGTGAAAAATGGTGGGATCCCCAAGCGTGTATGGGCGTGGTGACCGTAGACTGGAAGAGTTATGGCAGTGCAGAGGAACACATCAGGCGCGAGAACGGCACGCGGAGCCGGCACCGGGGCCAATGGGCCATCCGGCGGGCCCTCCCAAAACAACCGTTCCGGCAAGCCGCGCAAGCGCAGGATCAGCAAAAAGCAGCAGGCCATCTATCGTCGTCGGCGTATCGTGGCCGGTACGGTGCTGCTGCTGATAATCGCGCTGATTGTATTCTGCGTGTATAGCCTTGGCCGGGGTATCGGTGCCGTGAACTCGATGATCCACCATGACGAGGTGTATGCGATTTCCCGCGACGCCACGCCGGCGCCGAAGAAAGTCAGCAACGTCAAGGATTGCTCGGCCAGTGATGTGACATTGCAGCTTTCCGCGGCCTCCCAATCCGTGCCGGTAGGAGGATCGCTTGATTTCACCGCGACCATCGTGCACGAGGGGTCAGGCAACTGTTTAGTGGACGGGTCCGATTCCGGCCGTGTGCTCACCATTACTTCCGGTCAGGAAACGATTTACAAGTCCGATGTGTGCCCGGCGGATTCACGTCTGCTGCTGATGGCTAAGGGCGATAAGGACGTTCAGAAGGTCACGTGGAATACCAATGCGAACGCCACGCTCGCCAAATGCACGGATGAGTCAGGTTGGGCCAAAGTCAATGCGGGAACGTACGTGGCGCAGCTGAGTTTGAAGGATCATCCGAAGGTGAAGAGCGATCCGGTGACGTTTACGGTGCAGTAAAAGTCTTGCCTTAGCGCTATTCTTTTGACTTTGCATGAGGTGTGTCATATTGCGGGCATGCCGTCGACAATGAAGCGTCCGCATAGGCATATGGTGGCCATGCCGGCGCTCCCAGGGGAATTACCACATATTAGCGAGCGATAAGGAACGTCCATTGGCTACTGAGTCTACGACGAACACCACCACCATCATCGCACGCGCCGACCAGCATGATATTGACCTGCACAAGGCGTCGGATCGCGTGAACTTCGGCTCCATCAAGGAACCCATCGATGTGCCCTACCTGCTGGGCGTGCAGACCGACAGCTTCGATTGGCTGATCGGCAACGAACGCTGGAAGGCGCGCGTCGAGGAGGACGAAAAGAACGGCACTAACACCGTGGCCCACACCTCCGGCCTCGATGAGGTCTTCAACGAGATCTCTCCGATCGAGAACTTTGCACAGACCATGTCCCTGACCTTCTCGGACCCGTACTTCGAGGAGCCGCGCCACACCGTGCAGGAGTGCAAGGAGAAGGATTACACCTACTCCGCACCGCTGTACGTGAACGCCGAATTCGAGAACGGCGACACCGGCGAGATCAAGTCCCAGACCGTGTTCATGGGCGACTTCCCGCTGCAGACCCCGCACGGCACCTTCATCATCGGCGGCACCGAGCGAGTGATCGTCTCCCAGCTCGTGCGCTCCCCGGGCGTCTACTTCGATCGTCAGCAGGACCGCACCTCCGATAAGGAAGTTTTCGGCGCGAAGATCATCCCGAGCCGTGGTGCATGGCTCGAGTTCGAGATCGACAAGAAGGACCAGCCGCAGGTGCGCGTGGACCGCAAGCGCAAGCAGTCCGCCATCGTGTTCCTTATGGCCATCGGCATGACCAAGTCCGAGATCGCCCAGGCATTCAAGGACTACCCGCTGGTGCTCGATGCACTCGAGAAGGAAACCCTCGAGACCCAGGACGAGGCACTCGTTGACCTCTACCGCAAGATTCGTCCGGCCGACACCCCGACCCCCGAGGCCGGCAAGAACCTGCTGGACTCCTTCTACTTCAACACCAAGCGCTACGATCTGGCCCGTGTCGGCCGCTACAAGATCAACCGCAAGCTGGGTGTCGAGGCCGATTTCAACGATCGTTCCCTCCACCAGGAAGACATCATCGCCACGATCAAGTACCTGGTGGCCCTGCACGACGGTGCGGCGACCTTCCCGGGCAAGCGCAACGGCGAAGACGTTGACCTGCGCGTGGACGTCGACGATATCGACCACTTCGGCAACCGTCGTA
>OIYW01000123.1_pt1 | contig 71155 bp, 59 predicted proteins | sample 1588351 | NCBI WGS metagenome assembly OIYW01 (sample SAMN03283268) | human gut metagenome | biome: human-associated habitat; material: feces | host: Homo sapiens | place: USA | collected 2013 | reverse complement strand
ATACACAGAGGGGTTCTCCTTGGCTAATTCCCGGCGCAGCTTCAACGCTTCCCGGTACAAATCCTCCGCTTCTTTCCGGCCTGCCGAAGATTTACTCAGGAGATTTGCCAAATTGTTGCACGTCATAGCTACATCCGAGCCATACACAGAGGGGTTCTCCTTGGCCAATTCCCGGCGCAGCTTCAGGGCTTCCCGGTACAAATCCTCCGCTTCTTTCCGGCCTGCCGAAGATTTACTTAGGAGAACTGCCAAATTGTTGCACGTTGCAGCCACATCCGAGCCATACACAGAGGGGTTCTCCTTGGCTAATTCCCGGCGCAGCTTCAGCGCTTCCTGGTACAGGGCTTCCGCTTTTTCTCTATCTACTGAAGAAGCTTTTAAGAGAATCGCCAGATTGTTGCACGTCGTAGCCACATATGGACTATACACAGAGGGATTCTCCTTGGCCAATTCCCGGTAAAGCTTCAACGCTTCCCGGTACAAATCCTCCGCTTCTTTCCGGTTCGTTGAAGAATCGCTCCAGAGATTTGCTAAATTGTTGCACGTTGCAGCCACACCTGAGCCATACACAGAGGGATTCCCCTTGGCCAATTCCCGATACAGTTTCAGGGCTTCCCGGTACAAATCCTCCGCTTCTTCCCGGTCTGTCGAAGAAGCTTTTAAGAAAGTTGCCAGATTGTTGCACGTTGCAGCCACATCCGGGTCATACACAGAGGGGTTCTCCTTGGCCAATTCCCGGCGCAGCTTCAGCGCTTCTCGATACAAATCTTCTGCTTCTTCCCGGTCTGTCGAAGAATCACTCAAGAGCGCTGCCAAATTATTGCACGTCATAGCCACATCCGAGCCATATACAGAAGGGTTCTCCTTGGCTAATTCCCGGCGCAGCTTCAGCGCTTTCCGGTACAAATCCTCCGCTTCTTTCCGGCCTGCTGAAGATTTACTCAGGAGATTTGCCAAATTGTTGCACGTCATAGCTACATCCGAGCCATACACAGAGGGATTCCCCTTGGCCAATTCCTGGTACCGCTCCAGCACTTCCCGGTACAAATCCTCCGCTTCTTTCCGGTTCGTTGAAGAATCTCTCAAGAGATTTGCTAAATTGTTGCACGTCATAGCCACATACGAGCCATACACAAAGGGGTTCTCCTTGGACAATTCCCGGTACCGTTCCAGCGCTTCCCGGTACAGAGCCTCCGCTTCTTTCCGGCCTGCCGATGAAGCTTTTAAGAAAATCGCCAGATTATTGCACGTCCCGGCCACATCCGGGCCATACACAGAAGGGTTCTCCTGGGCCAATTCCCGATACAGCTTCAGGGCCTCCCGGTACTGGATCTCCGCCAAAGGCCGTAAATTCTGATCGGCGCACAAACGGCCCAAATCGTGCAGCAGATTTGCCACGGCCCCCGGCGCTCCCTGCCGGAGCAGGGTTAGTCCATGGTCCGACGCCGCCCGGAGGGTGTCCTGCCAGGCATACCGCTCCGCCTGGGGCAGCGCCTTGTACCAGGAAGCCCAGGCATCCAGGAAGGGCAGGCAGGCGGCGGCTTCCCGGCCTGCGGTCTCCCAGGCCACTCGGGCAATCACCGGGGTGAGAAAGACCCGGTCCGCCTCGCCCCGCTCCGCCCAGTGCAGGTTCACCAGGCGGTTGAGGCTGTCGCGGCCGGTGCAGCCGCTCCACCGGCACAGGTTTTCCCCCTCCACCCCACCGGGACTCAGCGCCGCCAGGCGGACCAGGAGCCGCCGCTCCTCCTCCGGCAGGGCGGCCACATGCAGCACCGCGCACAGCAGGCGGAAGGCGGTGCCCTCCCGGAGCATGCCGTTTTGCAGCCAGTGCACCTGGGACTCGCCCGCCTGCTGCAGCCCCCGGCGCAGCCGGTTCTGCAGCGTTCCCGTGGAGAGGCCGTCGGCCTCCTTCTGGGCCGCCAGGAGGAGGACTGCCGTGGTATGACAGCCCACCAGCCGGAGGATTTCCCGCGCTTCTTCCTCCCGGTCAGCCCTCCCCAGGGGGGCGTGGCGGCAAAACAGCCGGTACGCGTCGTTCTCCTCCAGGCACGGCAGCTCTTCTACCGCATAGGGCCCGGAAAATCTCTGCCGGGTGGTGAGCAGAACCTGTGCGCCCAGGCTCTGCAGATCCTCCATGCCCATATCCCAGTCCACGTCAAAATTGTCTACCACAAACAGGGTATCCCGATTGCAAATCCGGCGGAGGCAGAAAAGCTTTGCCTGGTAATACCGCAGCCGCTCCTCCCCGCCCGGAGGAGGCGGGCCGGCGCAGGCCGCCGGGGCCTCCAGCACCGGCAATTCCAGCAGCAGACGCCGCAGGCCCGAGGCCTCGATGGGATCCTCTGCTCCCGGTTGTCCGGGGGAGTAGGATAGGCGCACGACGGTTTTCCCCTTTCCCGCCTGCCGCCGGGCGTATTGGGCCGCCAGCTCGCTTTTCCCCACGCCGCCTACCCCGGACAGAAACACCAAATCATCCTTCTGAAACCGTTTTTCCAGCGTATCCAGCCATGGGTCCCGGCCTAAAAAATCCCGTTCCGACCGTATTCCGGCCCAGGAGGGCGGCTTCAGTCTGGGTTCCGGCAGAGCCTCGGGAGGAGCCGCCTGCCCGCCTCCATCTCCAGAGTCCGGCCGCCCGGCCAGCAGGGACAAAATGAGGCGGACGCATGCGTGCTGTCCTTGCGGATACCAAATGGGGCGGATTTTCAGATGCCGCAAAGCCCGCGCCTTTTCCCGCAGCTGCGCCTCGGATTCCGGAAGCCCCATTACCGCGAAGTGGTGCACCGCCCGGTTCTCTCGGGACATTGCCTCCATCCGCTCCACCATATAATCCTTTTCCAGGCTGCATCCCAAAAATAAAAGAACCTTATTCTGCCAAAGATGCCGGAGCACGGCCGGATTGACGGCCGAAGCATCCTCGGGATAGTTTTCCCGATATTGGCGCTCCGTCAGAACAAGACTCTCCGGCCGCTCATAGCTCCCGTGGAGCTTCAGCAGATACGGCGTCCTGCGCCGGTCTTGTTCCGTAATTTCCTCTATTTTGCGCAGGGTCGTCGGCAGAAAAACCCCAATCCCCGGGACATGGGCCTCTATCACCCGGTCATAATTGGTGGTCACATACGTGTGTACCCCCATTTTCTGAAGCAGGCGGCAATAATGATCCTCAGGAGCTTCCACCGGCTTCATTTTCGACTCGTGGAAAACCGCAGCAATCAGCTCACCCGCGCCCCCGTTGGTATATGTGTCCAGCTTTTCTGCCAGCGGGAGAAATTCCTTTTGATCCCGCAAGGCTTGCAATTCTTCCTGCCGGGCATCATTCACCTCTTCTCGAATGGCGCGGTCTAAAAAGCCGTCCCAGGTGGGGTAGCCGAAATCTACAGACATTCCCGCTCCAAGAAAGGGGGTCACCTCTCCCACCCCCATCAAATCCTGCAGGTTGCCCAGGCTGGTCAACCCGTATTTCTCATCGGTTTCTTTCCAAAATGTTTGCAGATCTTCCCGGTCCATTTCTCTCCCTCCCATCCGGCGCGCTTTCTCATGGTATCCCGTCCGATTCTATCTGCCATTATACCAGCCTTGCCCGCATCTGTCTACCGTTCCCCTCCCTCGCACGCCGGGAAAAACGCCTGCATAATGTGCCGCCGCCGGGGCAAGCTATGGGCGAGGTGATGGATATGGCAAAGCAAGGCATGGCCCGGCCCGAATGGACCAAGCGCCCCCGGAACAGCGCCCCGCCGGTGCCGGAAATTCAGGGAAAGGCCAAAACCACAAAACAGGCCGCCCGCCCCATCATAGCGGGAACTTCCGGCCCACAGCAGAAGGTTTACCATGGGACCCCCCACAGCGAGGCGCCCATCTCCCGAGCCCACGGCATTGTGGACACGGACCTGGCCCGGGACAACCTGGAAAACGACATCCCTGCGGCGGACCTCCAGGACCTGTAGCGCCCCGCCAAAAAAAGTCAAAAATCTCCTTGACAACCGGGCGGCGGTATGGTATCCTATGGTTAGTCAGAGCTAACCTTTCTGTTTCCTCCCATGCGTGCTGCTGTCCCGGTCAGGTTGCCAGTCTCGCCGGGACAGCATATTTCCCCGGATAGTTTGTTCTGACTAACCTAATTCCCAAACCCAAACCGGAGGCGTGTGTCAATCATGAAAAAACTTGCAGTTGTTTATTGGAGCGGAACCGGCAACACCGAGCAAATGGCGCAGAAGGTGGCCGACGGCGCCAAAGCGGCAGGCGCGGAGGTGGAGGTTCTGACTTCCGGCGCTTTCTCCGCCGACCAGGCGGACGCGTTTGAAGCCATCGCCTTCGGCTGTCCGGCTATGGGCGCAGAGGAGCTGGAGGCGGATGAATTCGCCCCCATGTTTGAGGCCTGCCTGCCCAAGCTCCGGGACAAGCAAATTGCCTTGTTCGGTTCCTATGGCTGGGGCGACGGGGAGTGGATGCGGAGTTGGGAAGACTCCTGCACCCAAGGCGGCGCCATTCTGGCCGCAGCCAGCGTCCTGTGTCAGGAGGCCCCTGATGCAGAAGCCTGCGCCGCCTGTGAAGCGCTGGGCAGGGCCTTAGCCGAGGCCTGACCGGCCTACATTCAAGCGATACCTCCTAATTCTTCTTAATCCTTTCTTTCCACGTGACGGGTGCAACCCAAAGAGGCGGGATTGGTTCTGAACAGAACCAATCCCGCCTCTTGCTTTTGCAGATCCGGGGAAAACCCTCTCCCCCATCACACCAGGCGGCTGCCCGCCGGAATGCCGTCGTCCAGCATCACCAGGCTCAGCTTCTCTCCCCGTTCGGCGGACAGGAGCATGCCGCAGCTGAGCTGCCCCATCATTTTCCGGGGCTTCAGATTGGTCACCGCCACCAGCGTCTTGCCGATCAGCTCCTCCGGCCGGTAATATTTTGCAATGCCGGAGAGAATCTGCCGGGGGGCGCCGGTGCCGTCGTCCAGCTGGAACTTCAGCAGTTTCTCGCTCTTTTTCACCGGCTCACAGGCCAGAACCTTGACCACCGTCATCTCCACCTGCTCGAACACGTCAAAGGCAATTTCCGGCAGCGGCTCCGGCAAAGGGGCCTCCTCAGGAACCGGGGCCGGACTGCGCAGGGCCTCCAGGGCCTGCAGCTCCTGCGCCGCGTCAATCCGGGGGAAGAGCGCCGGGCCGTTCTGCACCGCCGCATCCCGGGGCAGCACGCCCCAGGTTCCCAGGCTCTCCCAGTCCGACGAAGCGCCGCCCAGGCGTCTCATGATCTCATCTGCCGTCTCCGGCATAAAGGGGCGAAGCAGTCCGGCGCTGATGCGAATGGTCTCCAGCAGATTGTACAGGACCCGAGCCAGCCGGGGCTTCCGAGCCTCATCCTTGGCCAGACGCCAGGGCTCGTTCTCGTCAATATACTTGTTGGCCCGGCCAATAACCTGAAACACCTGGGCCAGGGCATTCTGGAAGGCGTATTTCTCCATCTGCTCTTCATACCGCCCCCGCAGCCCAGCGGCTGCGTCCAGAAGCCCGCTGTCCTGCTCCTCCAGGGCCTCCTGCTCCGCCGGTAGGCGGCCGTCAAAATACTTCTGGGTCATGGCTACCGTCCGGGAAACCAGATTGCCCAGGTCGTTGGCCAAGTCGGTGTTGATGCACTGAATCAGCGCCTCGTTGGAGAAGTTGCCGTCAGACCCAAAGGGGAAGGTCCGCAGGAGGAAAAAGCGCAAAGCGTCGGGGCCGTACCGCCCGGCCAGGAGATACGGGTCCACCACATTGCCCTTGGATTTGGACATCTTTCCCCCGTCCAGCAGCAGCCATCCATGGCCGAAGATCTTCTTGGGCAGGGGCAGGCCCATGCTCATCAGCATGGCCGGCCAAACGATGGCGTGAAACCGGACAATCTCCTTGCCCACAAAGTGCACGTCGGCAGGCCAGTACCGGTCATAGTCGTGGTACTGTTCATTGAGGAAACCCAGCGCCGTCAAATAGTTAAACAGCGCGTCCACCCAGACATAGACCACATGGCCCGGGTCGAAATCCACCGGAATCCCCCAGGTGAAGGAGGTCCGGGAGACGCACAGGTCCTCCAGCCCGGAATCAATGAAGTTGTTCACCATCTCATGGACCCGGCTCCGGGGCTCCAGGAAATCGGTGTTCATCAGCATCTCCCGCACCGGACCGGCATATCGGGACAGGCGGAAAAAATACGCCTCCTCCCGGGCCGGCTGCACCTCCCGGCCGCAGTCCGGGCATTTCCCGTCCTTCAGCTGGCTTGCTGTCCAAAAGGACTCGCAGGGCGTGCAATACATGCCCTCATAGGTGCCCTTGTAAATGTCCCCCTTTTCGTACATTGCCTTAAAAATCTTCTGGATGGCCGAGACGTGATAGGGGTCTGTGGTGCGGATGAAGCGGTCATAGGAGATGTTCATCAGCTTCCACAGGTCCTTAATTCCCTGTTCCCCCTCCACAATTTGGTCCACAAACTCCTTGGGCGTAACGCCGGCCTCCTTGGCCTTCGTCTCAATCTTCTGTCCATGCTCGTCGGTACCGGTGAGAAAGCAGACGTCATAGCCCTGCAGCCGCTTATACCGAGCCATGGCATCTGTGGCCACCGTGCAGTAGGTATGGCCGATATGCAATTTATCCGACGGGTAATAAATGGGCGTGGTAATATAAAATTTCCCCTTGCAAGCCTCGCACATAAAAATATCCTCCTCATTTGACAAGTAACAGTATTTCCTGAAAGCGCAAAGAAAAAACGCCCCCGAGAAGCTCTCAAGGGCGGACATGCCGCGGTACCACCTTGGTTCGCGCCGGCCTCGCAGCCGACGCCTTATGGAGTACAGCCATACTCCGGCGCTGTAACGGGCGCTTCCGGCCCGGCCTAAATCTCTTCAGCCGGGCGGCTCCGGGGCCATGTTCCGCCGCCCGCTCCGGGCCCCTTCCCACCGACCGGGGCTCTCTGACCGGGCTGAAGCAGCGTACTCTTCCCTTCTTCGCCGATTTCCTGTTACCGTAAATCGTACCATCTCCCGCGCGGTTTGTCAATGCAAAAATACAAAATTAGAAAGCGCCGCCTCCCCCCGGCATAGCCGGAGTGGAGGCGGCATATCTGCCGGGCGGAACTCCCGGTTACAGCTCCGGTCCCGAATGAATTTCCTCTCGCGCCGCCTTCTGTTTCCTCCGCAGCGCAACGGCAACCCGCACGCTGTCAATGAGATAAACCAACAAGGCCACATGAAACAGGATATCCAGGAGATAATCGGAGATCGGCTCTCCAATGCAGAGCCACACCAAAAAGGCACAATCCAGCGAAAACAGCACCAGGGCCGCAATGGGAACCGCCGGATGCCGGTCCCACAGCAGGAACAGCACCAGATACACCAGCAGGATTCCGATTCCCACCGCCATCAAAACGGGGACCTCCCAATAGTAGCCAAACGCAACGGTCCAATAGGGTAACAGGGCGGAAAACAAAAAATACGAGCTGGAATCGGCAAACAGAAGAACAATGTTGACAACCGTAAGCCCCAACACAAACAGCAGATTCATCCGCCGGTTCTTGTTGCGGGATTGCAGGTAAGCCAAGCTCCCCTTGTCTACCGCCTGCGCGCCGGAAGGCGGCCGCCTTTGCATCATCATAAAAACCTCCTCTTTTGTTTGCTGCAGCAGCAGCTTACGCTGGTTTTAGTATAGCAGATTCTCATGTAAAATGCAACGCTTTTTTCGACAGATCCGGCTGAAAAATCACAGATTTGGGACTTCCCATTTGCGTCGGTTCCGGGTAAAATGAAGCCATTCTAACGTACGGGAGGATTCCTATGCTTCCGCAAGCATTTTTAGACCGCATCCGGCTGCAGCTGGGGCCGGAGTACCCGGCCTTTTTAGCCGCCTATGACCGGCCCCGGGCCGTCGGCCTGCGGCTGAATTCTTTGAAAACGGACCGGTTTCCCAACCTGCCCTTCTCCACAGCTCCCATCCCCTGGGCTGAGCATGGTTTCTGGTACGATCCCCAGGCGCGGCCCGGTTTGCACCCCTGGCACGAAGCGGGGCTTTATTATCTCCAGGAGCCCAGCGCCATGGCGCCGGCGGAGCTGCTGGAGGTCCGGCCCGGAGAGCGGGTTCTGGACCTGTGCGCCGCGCCCGGCGGGAAAGCCACCCAACTGGCCGCCAAAATGCAGGGGCAGGGCCTGCTGGTCTGCAACGAGTACAACCCCAAGCGGGCCAAAATCCTGTCTCAAAATATCGAGCGCATGGCGGTAGCCAACGCCCTGGTGCTCCAGGAGACCCCGGAGCGGCTGGCCGCCCGCTTCCCCGGCTGGTTTCACCGGGTGCTGGTGGACGCGCCCTGCTCCGGGGAAGGCATGTTCCGCAAGGAAGCGGCCGCTCTGAGCGACTGGAGCCCGGAGCTGGTGGAGATGTGCGCCCGGCGGCAGGCGGGAATCTTGGATGCCGCCGCTCAGCTGCTGGCTCCGGGCGGCAGGCTGGTATACTCCACCTGCACCTTCTCCCCCCAGGAAAACGAAGGGACCGTGGCAGCCTTTCTGGTCCGGCACCCGGAGTTTACAATCGTGTCTCTGGAGCGCCCTTGGTTTTCCCCGGGAGACGGCGCGCAGGGCGCTCCCTTGGCGCGCACCTTCCGCCTGTGGCCCCACAAGCTGCAAGGAGAAGGGCACTACGCCGCCGTTCTGCGCAAAAGAGCCGGTCCGGCAACCGAACCGGCTCGGGCCCGCCGCCAGCCGCTGCCTGAGGCATGGACCCGTTTTTCCCAGGCGCTGGGGCTTTCCTTACCTGCGGGAAACGCCCTGAACTTTGGCGCAAATTGGTTTTGGGCGCCGGAGGAGCTGCCGGACCTCACCGGTTTGCGGGTTCTGCGCCCGGGGCTGGAGCTGGGGCAGTGCCGCAACGGCCGGTTTTTGCCCGCCCATGCCCTGGCCCTTTGGCTCCATTCCACCGGAAGCGTCTGGGACCTGGACCCCACCGGCCCGGAAGCTGCCGCGTATCTGGCCGGAGAGGAGCTCCGGGGCGATGCAACCGGCTGGACCCTGGTGACAGCCGGCGGGCTCTCCCTGGGATGGGCCAAGGGCTCCGGCGGCGTTCTGAAAAACCACTACCCCAAGGGATTGCGGCGGCGGAATTCTTAGGCCGCCTCACATTGCCTTGTCATACTGGCTGGCGTACAGGTCGGCATAAAAGCCTTTTTGCGCCAGAAGCTGGGCATGGGTTCCCTGCTCTACAATATCCCCATTGCGAATGACCAAAATCCGGTCCGCCCCCACAATGGTACTGAGCCGGTGGGCTATGACAAAGCAGGTGCGGCCCCGCATCAGCTTATCCATGGCCTTCTGGATGAGAATCTCCGTCCGGGTGTCCACATTGGAGGTGGCCTCGTCCAAAATCAGCAGCCGGCGGCCGGTGAGAACGGCACGGGCAATGGTGAGCAGCTGCTTCTGTCCGCCGGAAAGGGTGGTGGATTCGTCGCCGATCACCGTGTCGTAGCCCTGAGGCAGCGTGCGGATGAAGTGGTCGCAGTAAGCCTCATCACAGGCCCGGACAATCTCCTCCCTGGTGGCGTCGGGACGGCCATAGGCCACATTCTCCGCCACCGTGCCCCGGAAGAGCCAGGTCTCCTGGAGCACCATGGCAAACAGCTCCCGGGCCTGGTCCCGGTTCATATCGGCCAGAGACCGCCCGTCAATCAAAATCTCGCCCCCGGAAATATCGTAAAAGCTCATCAGCAGGTTGACAATGGTAGTCTTCCCGGCCCCTGTGGGCCCCACAATGGCGATGGTCTGTCCCGGCTCCGCCGTGAAGCTCAAATCCCGGATGAGCGGCTGCTGGGGATCGTAGGAAAACGCCACATGCCGGAATTCCACCTTGCCCTGCACACATTCCGGCGACACGTCTCCCCGGCGCGGGTCCTCCTCGGGCATATCCAACAGGCGGAACACCCGTCGGGCTGCCGCCGTCGTCCGCTGCATCTGGCTGAAGCCGTCGGAGATCTGCTCCAACGGCGCCGAAAACTGGCGGGCAAATAAAATCACCGTCACCACAGTACCCACGGGCAAGCTTCCCTTGACCACCAAATATCCGCCCAATAAATTGACGGCAATATAGGTCAGCGCGTTGGTCAGCACCATAACGGGCTGCACCAGCCCGGAGATAAACGCCGCTCTGGCCTGGACCTTTCGCTGGCGCTGGTTCACCCCATGATGCTTTTCCTCCATGGCCTGCTCCAGGTTATAGGCCTTGGTGGTAGAAAAGTTGGTATAGCCCTCCTCCACAATGGAATACAGCTGGGCTCCCTCCTGAAACATGCTGTGATAGTACTTCTCGCTGGCGTTGGAAATCAGAACCGAGAGGAGCATGGAAACCGGCGTCGTCGCCAGGACGATCAGCCCCAGCCGCCAGTCCTCGGCCAAAAGGGCCGCTGCAATGAAAACAATTTGTAAAAGCCCCTGCATCAGCGTATCGACAATCTGATGGATGGAGTTTCCCATGGCGGAGACATCGTCTGTCATTTGCTCCAGAATCTGACCCACGGGGGTCCCATCCACAAATTTGACCGGCAGGCGCTGAATCTTATCCGACATGCGGATCCGGATGGCGCAGGTGTAGTGGCGGCTGACCATGTTGTTCATCAGGTACATGTTGCCATACCGCACGGCGGACCCCAGAACGTACACCCCCAAAAGAACCAGCAGCTCCGGCAAAATGTCTCCGGCCAGGCTCCACAGCGCTCCGCCGGACACCTTCGCCTCCCAATAGTCGCAAATTTCATTGGTAATTTCACCGGTGAGCTTCGGACCCAGCACGGCGCAGGTAATGATAATCACGCATAAAAAGCAGCTGAGCGCCAGCCATTTCCAAATCGGGCGCGCCTCCATAAACAGCTTGCGGTAGATGGCCCACCGCTGCCGTCCGGTCAGGCTTTCCTCCTGATTGTTTCGCTTTCGTCTCATGCCGCATCGCCTCCTGTCTGGGATAGATAGATCTCCCGGTAAACCCGGCACCGGGGCAGCAGCTCCTCATGGCGTCCCCAATCCAGCACACGGCCCTGATCCATGACAAAAATACAGTCGGAATTCTTCGCCGTGGTGACCCGCTGGGTCACGACAATCTGCGTCTTCCCCTTCAGCTCCTCGCCCAGGCGGGCCCGAAGCCGGGCCTCCGTGAGGAAATCCAGGGCGGAGAAGCTGTCGTCAAAAATATAAATGGGCGCGTCCTTGATCAGCGCCCGGGCAATCGCCAGGCGCTGCCGCTGTCCCCCGGACAGATTGGAGCCGGACAGCTCCAGCCTGTGGTCCAGGCCGTCGGGCAGAGATTCTACATAGTCTTTCATCTGGGCAATTTCCAGAGCGCGCCAGACCTCCTCGTCGGTCGCCCCCGCTTTTCCCATGGCCACATTTTCCCGAATGGTACCGGCATAAATGGCGGTTTTTTGCAGGACGCAGCTGATCTGCCGCCGGATGCAAGAGCCGGACAACTCCGTACTGTCCCGTCCATCCAAGCGAATTTTTCCGGATTGGGGCTGCTGAAAGCCCAGCAGAAGCTGGACCAAAGCGCTTTTGCCGCTGCCGGTGCTGCCGATAATCGCAACCCGTTTACCGGCAAAGATCTCCATCGTCACGTCTCGGACCGCAGGCTCCGCCCCTTCCTCAAACGAAAACGTCACATGCTCCAGGGCAATGTCTCCGCAGAGCTCCCCTTCCGCGCCGTTCTCCCGGCCGTCATCCGGCAGGTCCATCACCTGGAGAATGCGGCGGCAGGCCACTGCCGCATGGGGCACCATGACAATGGCAAACGCCGCGTTCAGCACCCCGCTCATAATATACGCCACATACTGGATCATGGCCAGCACGTCGCCGCCGGTGACGGCGGAAGCGCCCGAGACCATCCGCTGAGCGCTGAGATAGAGGATGATCAGGGTAGCGGCGTTCAGGAAAAAGGTTGCCAGGGGATTCAGGATTCCCATAGACACATTGGCTTTGATGATGTTCTCCGCCATCACCTCTGTGGCGGAGGCAATTTTTTTCTGCTCGTCCGGTTCCCGCCGGAATGCCCGAATCACCCGGAGCCCCCGGAGCCGCTGGCGCATCAGCTCATTCTGCCGGTCTATGTATTCGTCCGACCGCTCCCACAAAGGAGAGATCTTCCGCCCCACCACCGTGACCACCGCGCACACCAGAGGGACCACACACAAAATCACCGTAGCCAACACCGCATCCACCCGATAGGAAAGGATCACGCCGCCGATGAACAGCGCCGGTATGGAGATGATCCCGCCGGAGAGCATCTCGGCCACCCAGGAAACGGTATTGACATCCTGGGTAGAGCGGGTCACCAGCGCGCCGGTGTCCATCCGGCCGAAGGCTTTATGGCTCATACTCATCGCCTTGCGAAATACCGCCCCCCGCAAATTGGCGCTGAATCCCGCCACAACCTCCGCGCTGCACTTCCGGCCCAATACCGTCGCCGCCGCGCCCACCAGAGCGACTGCCAGCATCTGGCCGCAATACTCCAAGATGACGGAAAAGTCCTTTTCATACACGCCTTCATTGACCACGCCGCTCATGAAAGTGGGCAGCAATAGCTGGCTCAGGGAGGACAACGTCATCAAAATCGCCGCGGCTAAAATTTGCGGCCAAAACGGCAACATATGACGAAAAATACGTTTCATACAGCACACCCTTTCTCATCTTTCTACGCAAGACTGAAACACTGTTACGCCCCTCATTTTACCATAACAATGTTACCGTGTCAATCTCTTTTTCCTTTCATTGTAAACATTTGTTTTTCTTCCGGCAATACAAAAGCGGCGAAAGCCAAATGCCTACGCCGCTACGCAAAATCAAAAACAGACAGGCCCGTTATCAGCCGGCAGTCCTACGCCCGCAAAATCCCCATCTCTTCGTTCCAGCAGCGGCCCAATATAACCGAAATACCCGCAGCTTCAGCATGGGGATCCCTCCTCTCTTAACATCAGTTGCATTGTAGCATTGTGAGGCTGCTTTGTCAATGGGGTAAAAAGCAGATTTCACTTTGGCCTGTGCAGCATAGTAAGTAGCGCACTTCCATGATAGCAATCTGTTTTATGGGCAAAAAAAGAAAACTTAGGTTGCGAGTTTTTGGCGGATTTTATAAGATAAAACTACAAATTGGCCAGTCCCACGAAATATGCACACAAAATTTCAGCGAAATACAACCCGGGAGGGAGAAGACACATGTCAGAGACTTATGCAATCCGGTATGCTGATTTAGGAAAAATTGAACAAAATTTGGGAAGAATTCGCGAAGATCTTTCCGCCGTCCATGGAAATCTGTCCATTGTGAGCGAAAACGTGAAAGAGGCCTATGCAAAAATCGAATTTCTCTCCTCAGAGTTTCAGGATTTTGTCCAAGCGCAAAACAGGAAAAACAACCTGCAAATTGCCCACACAGAGCTGATTCGCGTCCGCCAGGAGTTGGAGAAAAAGTACGGCCACTACGATATTGTGCGCAGAACCACAACGGGGATTCTGCAAGCGACTGATCTGAGCATTGTCAAAAAAAGCACGGTAAGCAATGCCTCGGAAAAAATCATGATCTCGACGCCGGGATATTGGCTCGCCCCCTGCCTCGTTGCGCTTTCCGCCTGGATTAACAATCAGCCTGCACTGACAGAAAAGGCGCTCCAGGAAGGTATGCGGCGCAATAATGAAAAAACCACCTTGCTTTTCACACTCATTTGCAGACGAGCCGGACGGATGCAAGCTGCGCTGCAGTGGACACAGCGTTACCTATCCAGTCAGGACCCGGAGCAACTCGACCGAAACGCCGTCATTATTCTGGACGCCTTTGCCGGCGGTTTACTGGGCGCAGACTCAGAGGGCATCATTTCTAAGGAGATTAACAGATGGCTGGCCTACCTAGAGGACCAACCCGGCTTTATTGAACAGCAGACCGCACAGTGGTCAGAAGCAATTAACCTGAAAAGAGAGCCCATCAACGCATCCCGCTACACATACCTGGCCAAATTCAGCAAAACATGGCCGATATTAGAAGACGTGATGCAGGGCGCCATGTTGCACGACAAAATATTGTCGCATTTTACTTCCATTTTTAATCAAGAGGAATCCACCAGCTCGCTAAAAAAACTGTTGGATGAGATTTTGAAGAGTCTGGTATGTGATTTTGATGACGAAGAAATTCCTCTCCGCAAAGAGGAGGAGCTCAACCAACTTATCATCAATTTCCAGGGTGATACCCAGCGGGCTAACAGCGTCATGTCTGCCAAGCAGTCCGCCTTTGCAACAAAAAAAGACTTTACGCAGCTTCTCACCGACGCTGCGATGAATACAGGTACCTCCTCCGTCCCCCTCTCCACACAAAAGTTTGCGATTTCCTTGTCCAAAAATTGGATTTACACCGCATATTGTGATATCACCGCCCAAAACGAAGCTAAAATTCCATACGCCATTGAGATGGATATCGACTCGTTCCACGCTACAACCCGAGATGGAAATAACGAGGCAGAACTTATCGAAAAATTCGAGGCTCATGTGGAAATGGAGAAGCACGACGCATTGGAAGACTGTACCTTGACAGGGTTGGAACGGTTTTGCCTATTCGGTGGAATTGCCACAGCTGGAATCGGATTGCTCGCCTTTGCCTCCGGGCACAGCTTTTGGGGATGGGTTTCCGGCCTTGCCGGCTTGGTCATGTTGGTAAAGCATTTTGTTAAAAAGAGAAATATTCGGAGCATGCGCCAGTACATAGAAAGCCAGTATGCTAAAAAATTATTAGACGGCTCCCAGATTATTCGAGCAATTCTCGCAGAAGTCGTGGATTTTCGTCAGGACCTAGCAGAGAAAAATGAGGATAGCCAAAAGGTTTTGAACTTCCTGGAACAAATCGAGCCGGACCAATATGTAAAAAAACTATCCACCACAGGTCGTAAAATCTTAGTGTCAAAATAAGGAGGCGACGGCAATTATGAATCCAGACAACTCTTCCATTCCCGGTCCCAAAAAGCGCAGCGCCATCATCTGTCCGCACTGCAAAACAAGCAACAGGCCGAACCGAAAATTCTGCATTTCTTGCGGCTTCGGCCTTTCCCCCTGCGACGCTGCCCCGGACGAATCTTCCCCCTCGGCAGAAGTGCGCTGGGAAGAAGCCGTCGCTTTTGCAGACGACCTGCCATCCTGGGACATCCTGCCCCCAGACGCACCAGTGAGGAGATACAAATGATTGCACCACCGCATACATACTTTGATTGGACGAACATTCTAAAAATCTTCCGTTCAGGAAGCGACGATGACGGCGTTCTGCAGGCCATGCTGCAGGGTACCATATCGTGGCAGTCCGGCGTAGCAGAACGATTCATTCAAAATTTAGCTGATTCCGTGCAAGAACGGCTCAATCTCGCCTCCGACCGCTTTACCCAAGAGCTCAAACGAGCCTACGGACAAGAACGGATCATTGTATCGGCATTGCTCCGCTTGAGAAGGGAATTCCGTTTTCTTTTGCAAGCCGTCAACCTTCCGGCGATTCCCAGAGAGGAACGCAGCCAGCTTTGCCAGTTAGTCAAAGATGATGCCGCCTCCGTGCAGTCTTCCCTGGAGAAATCGGCCCAAGCAGATCGGTCCGGGAAATTGGCCAGCATCATCAAAAACAACCGCATCGACTTACTTTAGAGGAGGCCCGCATAGAAGATGAGCAATCTGATCAGCAGCAAAGCACTCCTAAAGAGATACCTCATTGCTCGTATCCCGTTCATTTCCGTCCATACTACGGAGCAAGCCAGAACGCTCACAATTTTAAAGGAAATTGCAGATGAACTTACGCTCCCCTTTTATGTGCATACTTTATTCAAGGGTATTTACGACCTCAGTACCGATAAAATCATCAGCGACGATCGCTCCATATACAGCGCCACCAGCTATATGGGCGAGCAAATGAGACGTCGGCGAAACTTAACCTTGGTTTTGACAGAGGCGCCGGATCTCAGCGATCATAACGCAGACGCCAAAGAAATTCTAAACTTGGTCACATTGGCCAATGAAGCCGGGGGTACCATTGTCATTTTAACCAATAATCCCGTATGGGGACAGTTGAAACGGCTGGGTATGACAGTCCGAGTCGATCCGCCGGATGAAGATGAGATGTATTTCATCATCAAGGCTTTTATTGACGACTACCGGGGTGAAATTACCATTGAATGGGATGACGCCGATATCCGGGAGGCCGCATCCATTTTGGCCGGTGTAACACAAATCGAAGCCGAAAATTTAATTGCCACCCTCATTGCAAACAAGCGCATTCAGAAATCCGACCTGGACCAGTTACGTTATGCAAAAGATGGATTGTTCGAAAACATCTCCGGCTTAGAAAAAATTGAGGTAGATGAAAGCGTCAAAAACCTTGGCGGTGTGGCTGGACTGAGAAAATGGTTGGATGAAAAGAAAGAACTGCTGACCCCGGAAAAGAAAGCCGCACTGGCCCAGAAAGGGCTTCGGCCACCACGGGGCATTCTTTTGGTAGGCGTGCCCGGATGCGGCAAGTCCCTGTCCGCAAAAGCCATCTCTGCCAGCTGGCACCTGCCTTTGTACCGGCTGGATTTCGCCACTGTACAAGGTCAATACGTTGGGCAGTCCGAGCAGCAGCTCAAAGATGCCCTTGCCACAGCAGAGGACGTTTCCCCCTGCATTTTGTGGATCGATGAAATTGAAAAAGGCCTCTCTGGAGCTGGAGGGGCCGACAGCACCGGCGTCTCAACCCGGATGGTCGGACAGTTCTTGTTTTGGCTGCAGGAATGCAAAAAACAAGTATTTGTGGTGGCGACTGCAAACGACGTGTCTATGCTGCCCTCCGAATTGCTGCGGAGAGGCCGCTTCGATGAGCTCTTCTTTGTGGATCTCCCCACAGCTGAAGAAAGGCAGGAAATTCTTTCTCTATACATGGAGAAATATCTAAATTTGGACTTCATGGGTCCGCTTTCTGAAAAAATCATCGCTTTGACCGAAGGATTCACCGGCGCGGATCTGGAATCGACTGTGAGAGATTTGGCTTACCGCGTCATAGCCAATGACGGCTTTGTTCTAAATCCGGAGAATATCACGACTGCTTTCAACAATGTCATTCCTCTGTCCCAAACCAGTCCAGAAAAAATTGAAGCCATTCGAAACTGGGGAAAGGAACGTGCAGTTCCCGCTTCCGGCAAACCAATCGGCGGAGAAGCGCTCATTCAAACCAATTCCGGGTCCAGGTCCCGAGTTGTCTTAGTATAAAGAGCGGGCGCTGCTGCAGCGCCCCTTTTTCTCCCAGTATGCATTTTCATGGAGGTGCCCCATATGCCGAAACCCTTTTTTCACGAAAAAGAGAAAAATACGCAAGACCACGCCATAACTCAGCGCATGACACAACCGTCCGACTTGCAAACAAACAAAATGCTGCAAGCCCGCTTACTCCGCCGGCCCCGTTCCCGCGCCTATATGGACGCTTTGCACCAATTGGATGCAGGCGGACATCTGCATAACCAGGAAAAAGTAGATGCAATCATTCAAGCCATCCAAGATGAATTTCCGGAAATCTGCCTGGCGGGACTGTTAATTGGGTACATATCCATTTGTTATTTAGGCAAACCGTACGAAGTACATACATTAACTTTAGACGGATCCATCCTGGAGCATTACAAACAAGGGCAGCCCTTACCCGCAGGCTTTGAAAAAGCCAGATCTATTGCATTAAATGAAAAGTACGATTTCATTGAGGTCTATTCCGATTGCTGTCGCGCCGTATGTAAAAACGGCATGGTTTATGTCATACCGAATTAGTATAAGGGCGTGTTCATTATGATACAATGTATTTTAACCTGCCTTGCGCTAATCATATTGCTCATATTCGTAAACCTCGGAATATCCCACCTGTGCGGAACGGATACCTCCGGCCAATTTAAAACCGCACTGGAAGGAGCTCTCACCATTTTCCTTCTCTATCTTCTTCTGCTTACCCTGCTGAATCACACAAGTTTTGCACAGGGCATCCCATTTGCCGGAAAAATAGAAGTATATGGAAGCCTGACACAATTATTTCACGCAGATTTTCTCGTCTTTGTTTTAGAATGTACCAAACTGATCTCCCTTACCTTTCTCATTGCCATCTTATCCGGCATCTTTACCAATTTTCTACCCGGGGCAAGCTTTGGCATCAAGTTTATCAAAAATACGGCCTTCGTCTTGGTTGGTGTGCTGATTCACAACTATTTTTTACGTGTTATGGAAAAGACAGTCGTATTTCAGTGGGCCGTTACAGCCCTGCAGTGCTTCCTGTCCGGCACAGCCCTAGTCATGACGCCGGCTATGCTGCTGGGGAATTTGTTGGGACTGAATCCCAACAGTGAATGGGTGTCTTTTCTGATAAAAAAGCTTCCGCAAACCAAGGTGGGAAAAGCTATGTCGACAGCAACCACAAATTCTTTGCTCTTTTTAAGCGTCGTCATGATTTTTGAAAGTCAATACGGCAGCATCGCCTCTCTGATTCAGCTGCTCCCAGCCTTGATTAAGCTCCTCGGCCCCTTTGTCATAATCCTTGCCGGAATTCGCGCGCTCATTAAATCTACCACAAAATAAATCCACGCAGCACAAACAGTCTCGGTTTCCCGCTCCGCTCCTCCTCATTTCCTCCAAGCGCCTTGCTTTGTTCGCCGAGAAATTGGTTGACACCGGCATTTGGGAAGATTATACTAAGGTACGGAAGCATTTTTGCTTCCGATCCGACCAAACAAAGGAGGGAACACCATGGACGCAGGCAGTAACGGCACATCGGCGGGCCGAAGTAAACCGGGACCGGCGCCTGCCGTCTTTGGCGCGCCCGTTTTCTGAAAATATCGGCTCTCTGTGTGTGTTTTTACTTCCTAAATTGCGCAAATACTATGCTTTAGGAGGAAACACCCATGGATAATCAAACCGTCATTCTGGAGAAAATGATCACCACGCTCCTGAATGAAAAGAAGTATCCGTCCCTGCGGGACATTTTGGTGACCATGAACCCCAGCGACATCGCCGGAGTTTTTGACGGGCTGGAACCGGAACGCACCCCCCTGCTGTTCCGGCTGCTGCCCAAGGAGCTGGCGGCTGAGACCTTCGTGGAAATGGAGCCGGATGCACAGGAGCTCCTGATTCAAGGCTTTTCCGACAGCGAGCTCAAGGAAGTCGTGGATGAATTGTACCTGGACGATGCCGTAGATCTGGTAGAGGAAATGCCGGCCAACGTGGTCCGGCGCATTTTGGCCCAGGCCGATCCGGAAACCAGGACCTCCATCAACGAGCTTTTGCAATACCCGGAGAATTCCGCCGGCTCGATGATGACCACAGAGTACGTCACGTTGCGGCCGAATATGTCTGTGGGGGAAAGCATTCTTCGAATCCGCCGCACCGGCGTGGACAAGGAGACCATTTATACCTGCTACGTCACGGACAACCGCACGTTGCTGGGCTTGGTCACCGTCAAGGATCTGCTGCTGGCGGAAGATGACGAGACGCCCATTCGGGATATGATGCAGGCCCACGTCATATCCGTCACAACACAGACCGATCAGGAAGAAGTCGCGCACATGTTTGCCAAGTATAACTTCCTGGCCCTGCCTGTGGTGGACAACGAAAACCGTATGGTGGGCATCGTCACCTTCGACGACGCCATGGACGTCATGGAGGAGGAAGCCACCGAGGACATTGAAATTATGGCCGGTATGTCTCCCTCTGAGAAAAACTACCGCCGGGCCACCACCTTGGATCTGTTCAAGCAGCGCATTCCCTGGCTGCTGCTGCTGATGGTTTCCGCTACTTTTACCGGAATGATCATCACAAGCTTTGAAAACGCCCTGGCAGCCCAGGTGGCGCTCACCGCCTTCATTCCCATGCTCATGGACACCGGCGGCAACTCCGGCTCTCAGTCCTCGGTCACGGTAATCCGCGCCCTGTCTCTGGGCGAGCTGGAATTTCGGGATTTGCCCCTGGTAATCTGGAAAGAAATCCGCACCGCCGTGTGCTGCGGCACAGTCCTGGCCGCCGTGTGCTTTGTCAAAATCCTGCTGGTGGATAAGCTGTTGATGGGAAATACCGACATCACCGTCATGGTTGCATTGGTTGTTTGCCTGACTTTAGTCGTCACCGTATTTTTGGCGAAAACCGTAGGTTGTATCTTGCCTATGGTAGCCAAGCGGCTCGGCTTCGATCCGGCCGTCATGGCCAGCCCCTTTATCACCACAATCGTGGACGCCCTATCCCTGCTGGTTTACTTTGGAATTGCCAAGCTCTTACTGGGCGTATAGCCCCATGCGGTTTCAAAATAAGTTCAAACGGATCTGTGTGGTACGCCAGACCTCCCCATTGACTGCGGGGGGTCCGGCTTTCCACACAGGTCCTTTTTCCAATCACAGGCCGCCGTTTTTCAGTGACTTGTCAAAATCCACAAAATTTTTACGAAAAAACCGGATATTCTCCATGTCGCCCTCCCGGCGCGGCTCTTGACCCCTCGGGGTTCCTGTGATACTATTCTTTCTGCCGAGATAACCGGTCAAATCTCCCCCCGGCTTCAAAAAGCAGGAAACCGGAACGGGAATTTTTCGGAGCGTCTTATGAAAGCTGGAAAAAAAGTTCTGACTTATGTGGCCATCATCCTCACAGCCGGCCTGTCCGCTTTGTCCTATGAGCTGTTCGTCTTTCCCAATGAATTCGCCCCTGCCGGGATCAACGGCTTGTGTACCATGGTGCAGTATGCCCTGGGCATTCGGGTCAGCGTCCTGAATCTGCTGGTTAATATTCCACTGGCTCTGTTGGTCTTTAAATTGGTGAGCCGTCCTCTGGCCATCCGTTCCCTAGCCTACACACTCGCTTTCTCTCTGGCTCTGGCTATTTTGGAGCGCGTCCCCCTGGAGCAGTTTGCCTATGCCACCGAAAACGGCACCAGCACCATTTTAGGCCCTGTCGTAGCGGGTATCATCAACGGATTTTGCTACAGTGTCGTCATGCGGGGCGGTTCCTACACCGGAGGGCTGGATTATGTGGCCGCTTTGATCCATGTCAAAGCGCCGGAGTTTAATTTCCTCACCCTGACCTTTGCCCTCAACTGCGTGGTAGCAGGGATTTCGTACTTCGTTTACGGCTATGAAATCGAGCCGGTCATTCTGTGCATCCTGTATTGCTTCCTCAGCAGCAACGTCTCAGACCGCATCCTGCGCAGCGGAAAAGCCGCCATTAAGTTTGAAATCGTCACCCAGCAGCCGGATGAAATTTCCCAGGAATTGATCCACCGCCTGGGGCACAGCGCAACCCGCATCCAGGGCAAAGGCATGTACTCCGGCGCGGACACCTCCATTCTTCTGTGCGTCATCAACAAGCGGCAAATTCTGGAGTTTGAAGGCATCATCCGCCGCTACCCGGGTACCTTCGCCTACCTCTCCCCCGTCAAGGAGGTTGTGGGCAACTTTAAGCACATAAATAAGAACGGTCAACAGGAGAATCGTCTGCTTGACGACGGCTCCGACGGCACGTTATAATAAAAGAAATATCCCCAAATTTCTGTTCGGAGGTAACCATCTATGGCCTACTATTACCCGGAACCGTCCCATACCTTCAGTGAGTATCTCCTCATCCCCGGCTACACCAGCGAAGATTGCACTCCTGCCAACGTGTCCCTTCGGACCCCTCTGGTAAAATACCGGAAGGGCCAGGAAGAGCCCGCCATCAGTCTCAACATCCCCATGGTGTCCGCCATTATGCAGTCGGTCTCCAATGATACCATGGCCATTGCCCTGGCCCGGGAAGGCGGTCTGTCTTTCATCTACGGCTCCCAATCCATTGAGAGCGAAGCTGCCATGGTCGCCCGGGTGAAAGCATTTAAGGCCGGTTTTGTTGTCTCCGCCTCCAATCTCACGCCGGATGCCACCCTGCAGGATGTTTTGGATCTGAAAGCGAAAAACGGCTTTTCCACTGTGGCCGTCACCGAAGACGGAACTGCCACCGGCAAGCTGTTGGGTATTGTGACCAGTCGGGACTACCGCCTCTCCCGGATGTCCCTCACCGAGACGGTCGCTTCCTTCATGACTCCCCGGGACAAGCTGGTCACCGCACCGGCTGAGACGACTCTGAAAGAAGCCAACGACATCATTTGGGCCAACAAGCTGAATTCCCTGCCCATTGTGGACCGGGACGACCATCTGCTGTATTTTGTCTTCCGTAAGGACTACTCCTCCCACAAAGACAACCCCCTGGAGCTGTTGGACAGCCATAAGCGGTATTTAGTAGGCGCCGGCATCAACTCCCGGGACTACGCCGAGCGGGTGCCGGCTCTGGTCAAGGCCGGTGCCGACGTACTGTGCATCGATTCCTCCGAAGGCTTTACCTGCTGGCAGAAAAAGACCATCGATTGGATTCGCAGCCAGTACGGCGACCGGGTCAAGGTCGGCGCAGGCAATGTGGTAGACCGGGACGGTTTTCTGTTCCTGGCCAAAGCCGGAGCGGACTTTGTCAAGGTCGGCATCGGCGGCGGCTCCATCTGCATCACCCGGGAGACCAAAGGCATCGGCCGCGGACAAGCTACGGCGTTGATTGAAGTAGCTGCCGCCCGGGATGCGTATTTTGCCGAGACCGGTATTTACGTTCCCATTTGCTCCGACGGCGGCATTGTCCATGATTATCACATGACGTTGGCTTTGGCCATGGGCGCGGACTTCCTCATGTTGGGCCGGTATTTCGCCCGGTTCGACGAAAGCCCCACCAATAAGCTGATGATCAACGGCTCCTATGTCAAAGAATATTGGGGAGAGGGCTCCAACCGGGCCCGAAACTGGCAGCGGTATGATGTGGGCGGCTCCAGTAAGCTGAGCTTTGAAGAAGGCGTGGACTCCTACGTCACTTACGCCGGTCCCCTCCACGACAACGTGGAAGCCAGCTTGTATAAAGTCAAGAGCACCATGTGCAATTGCGGCGTTACCACCATTCCGGACCTGCAGCGGGACGCCAAGCTGACGCTGGTCTCCGCCACCTCCATTGTAGAGGGCGGCTACCACGATGTGCAGCTCCGCTCCACCAGCTCCAAGGCATAAACAAATACAACCGTTGTGGGAGACTGCGATCATACGCAGTCTCCCGTGTTGTTTACCTGGCCAAAAATACTTGGATTGAGGCTGAAATTTCCTCCATGCTGCCGGCTTCCATTTCAAGTGCCGACGGGCTATAATGAGGAGGAAATTATGGGCTGCCCACGCCCTCTGGAGGTAAATCCATCATGACCGATGAAACGCAACCGCTGATCCTGCCGTCCGACCGCCGGGCGAAGCTGGTTTCCGGATTTCAAGCCGCCTTTTGCTCCACACCGGAGCGCTTTTTCTCTGCACCCGGCCGCACCGAAATCGGCGGCAACCATACCGATCACCAGGGAGGGCATGTTCTGGCCGCCGCCGTCAACCTGGATACCGTCGCCGCTGTGAAGCGAAATCACTCCCGGCGGATCCGCGTTCAGTCCGAAGGCTACCCCTTATCTGTGATTCGTCTGGATCATCTGCAGCCCATCCCCGACGAGGCAAACTCCGCCGCTGCGCTGATTCGCGGCGTTGTCTCCCGTTTTGTGCAATGGGGCTGCCCGGTGGAGGGCTTCGATGCCTACATCACCTCTACCGTCCTGCCGGGCTCCGGCCTGGCCTCCTCCGCTGCCTTTGAGGTGCTGTTAGGCACCATCTTAAATAATTTGTTCTTTGACGGCAAATGCACCGGCCTGGACATTGCGGCGGCCGGTCAGTACGCGGAGCATACGTTTTTTAAGAAACCCTGCGGGCTGATGGATCAATTAACCTCCGCCGCGGGAAATCTGGTCGCCATCAATTTGACGGAACCGGATCAGCCGGTCCTCCACCCGGTGTCCTTTGATTTCTCCTCCTGTGGGCACGCCCTGTGCATGGTGGACTCCCGAGCCAGTCACGCCGGACTCACCAGCGAATACGCTGCCATTCCCCAGGAGATGAAAATCCTGAGCGGCTATTTCGACAAGGAGCTGCTCAGTCAGGTGGCCGAGTCGGAATTTTATGCCGCCATTCCTGCCCTGCGCAGCCTGGCCGGAGACCGGGCCGTTTTGCGGGCCATTCATTTTTATCAGGAGGACAAACGAGTCCCGGAACAGGTCGCCGCCTTGGAGGCGGGAGATTTTGACAAATTTTTGCGTCTGGTCCGGCTATCCGGCTACTCTTCTTACATGTATTTGCAGAACGTCATTCCAACCGGCGCCGTGGCGCATCAGGAGTTGGGCTTGACTCTGGCGCTGTGTGAGCACTATCTGGCCGGTCGGGGCGCTTACCGGGTCCACGGCGGCGGATTTGCCGGCACGGTGCAGGCCTTCGTGCCCTTGGACCGTCTGGAGTCCTTTCAATCCGGGATGGACGACGCCCTCGGAAAGGGCGCCTGTCAGACTCTGTCCATCCGCCCATGGGGCGGCGTAGAAATTCGGGAGGACTAGAGCGTGAAAATGGGGACTCTCACAGGTGGATTCCAGTGGATCGCATGCTTCCGCCGGGACGGCGGGAGCATGCGCGCCCCCCGGAAAAACGAACCGCTTTTGCGCGCTTTCTGCAAGCTGCCGGTAAAACGCTGCAGCATTCGGGTTTTCAAGAAATTGCCTGCAAGGCTGGGATCTATACCCTTGCCTTGCAGGCCTCATTTTTATTTCATGCAGCGAAGCTCAATACCGCCCCACCGGCGGCTGAACGGAATCCGGCAGCGGGCACCGGTAACGGCCGCCGTTTTGGCTGTCCAGCTCCTGCCTGGCCCGGCGGAGCAAATCCGGCTGCGCACTGATGCGAAGGGCGCTGAGCGTCAGGGCTTCGGCTGCGGTGCGCATTCCCTTCATCCCAATGGGAGAGCAGGAAAACGCCGTGTTCTGCCAAGAATGCCCCACATTGCCCAGGCATGCCGTGGCCACCGTCAGCATCACCGTCGGTACGGCATAACTCACGTCGCCTACATCTGTGGAACCTGAAACGCATCCCCGCTCCCGGTTGTCAAAGGGATGAACGCGGCTGTCCAAGGGGCGCTGCTGCCAACCGGCCATTTCCGCCGGTGTAAAGCGATCCTCCAAGTCCCGGGACATCTCCCGACGGGTCTCTTCCGGATAGGTCTGCAAAAACTGTGCAGCCAGGCGGTAGTCCTCCTCCGTCCACTTCGGCGCCCCGACCTCCTGCAGGCAACCGTCCACCACTGCCGCCAAGGTCCGATTCGGCGCATAGTCGGAAAAGGCCATGGTAATTTCCCACTGCATCTGCGTTTGAGTCATCAGCGCCGCGCCCCGGGCAATGTCCACCACCCGCTGGAACAGCTCCTGCACCTGATCCACCCGGGGCGCCCGTACCTCGTACTTGACGACCACGTGAGCCGGCACCACGTTGGGCGCCGTACCGCCCGCGTCGGCGTAAGCATAGTGCACCCGGGCCGGATCCGGCATATGCTCCCGCAGGTAATTGACGCCCACATTCATCAGCTCCGCAGCATCCAGCGCAGAACGGCCCAGATGAGGCGCCCCACCGGCATGAGCCGCCACCCCGTCAAAGATGAAGTTTCCTCCCATAATGGCCACATTCCGCTTGGCCGGCACCTGGTTGAGGGTGCCGGGATGCCAGGTCAAAGCAAAGTCTATCCCGTCAAAGCAGCCTGCCCGGGCCATAAACTGTTTGGCCCCCGCTCCTTCCTCTGCCGGGCAACCAAAGAACACCACCTTGCCGCTGCGCCCCTCCTGCACGAAGCAGTCCCGGATTGCCACAGCTGCTGCAAAGCATCCGGCCCCCAGCAGATTGTGACCGCAGCCATGGCCCGCCCCGCCGGGCGCCACCGGCTCCTGCACCGGACAGGCCGCCCGCTGACTCAGGCCATCCAAGGCGTCAAACTCCGCCAGCAGTCCCACCGCCGGCTTTCCGCTCCCGCAGGAAAAGGTGGCGATAAAACAGGTGGGAATCCCGGCTACAGGAGCCTCCACCGTAAACCCCTCCCGCTTCAGCGCCTCACACAAGGCGCCGGAGGACTTTTCTTCACAATAGGGAAGCTCCGCATAGGCCCAAATATCCCGAGCCAGGGCCTCCGCCTCCTCCATGTTCCTTTCCACCGCTTGCTTGACTTGCTTCAAATCCGTCATGCTCGATTCTCCTATTTCTTACAGCACCTTACTGAGAAATGCTGCGGTTCTGGGGTTTTGCGGCGCGGCAAAGACCGCCTCCGGCGTTCCCTCCTCTTGGATGATTCCGCCGTCCAAAAACAGCACTCGGTCCGAAAGGCGGCGGGCAAACGCCATCTCGTGGGTGACAATGACAATGGTCATCCCACTTTGGGCCAGGTCCTCAATGACCCCCAGCACTTCCTTCACCATCTCCGGATCCAGCGCCGAGGTGGGCTCGTCAAACAACATGACCTCCGGCTCCATCGCCATGGCCCGGACAATGGCCAGCCTCTGCTTCTGTCCGCCGGACAGCTTGCGGGGATACTCCCCCGCCTTTTCCCTGAGGCCAACCCGCTGCAGCAGCGCCATCGCCTCCCGCTCTGCCTGCGCCCGGGGAAGCTTTTTTTCCAATACCGGCGCCAGAGTGATATTCTCCAAAACGGTGAGGTTGGGAAAAACATGAAAATTTTGGAAGACCATCCCGATTTTTTGACGGTACCGGCAAATATCCGCCTTCCGGTCCGTCATCTCCTGCCGGTGAAACAGAACCTTTCCCGATGTAGGCTGCTCCAGAAGGTTGAGGCAGCGCAGGAAGGTACTTTTCCCCCCGCCGGACGGTCCGATGACCGATACAATCTCCTGCCGGTGAATGGACACCGTGATCCCCCGGAGAACCTCCAGGGCGCCAAACCGCTTACACAGACCTTCTGTGCGCAGAATTTCCTCAGCCATATACCGTCAACCTCCGTTCCATCTGCGCCACCAGTCTGGACAGCACCACATTCATCAGCAGATAAATCACGCCCACAATCGCCAAAGGCTGCAACGCCAAAAATGTGGCCGACTGCACCGTCTTATAGCTGGTCATCAGCTCTCCCACGAAAAACACCGAGGCCAGGGAGGTCTCCTTCACCATCTGAATGAACTGGTTGCCCAAGGCCGGCAAAATATTTCGCACCGCCTGAGGCAATACCACCCGCGCCAACACATGTCCCTCGGAAAGTCCCAGACTCCGGGCCGCCTCCCACTGCCCCTGATCTACCGCGCCGATTCCGGCCCGGATGATTTCAGAAATGTAGGATGAGCTGTTCACCACCAAGGCCACCAAAATGCAAGCCGTATCGGACAGGGAAAAGGGCAGAAGCTTCGGCAGTCCGATCCAGAAAAAATACAGCTGCAGCAACACCGGCGTCCCACGCAAAACCTCTGTATACAGGCGCGCCAGGGTGCTCGCCCCACGAAACCGGCTCATACGCAGCAGCGCCACTAAGATTCCCAACACCGTCCCGCAGGCCACTGTAGCAGCCGCCAGCCAGAGCGTTCCGCCCAGGCCGGCTAAAAACTCGCCGCCGTAGCGCTCCAGGAGTTTCCATATTTTTTCCATGTCCCTTTACTCCAATCCCAAACCGGCGGCATACTCCACCGCCTCCTGATGCCACTGCTCCAGTTGCCCCTGGGCCTGCAGTTCCTCGATGCACGCATTGACAAACTCCGTCAGACTGTCCGCGCCCAAGGGCATGCCCACCCGGACACCCGACAGAGACTCGTCTACAGAAAAGGAAAAGTCCGGTATCGCCAGGCCGCCGTTTGCCTCTGCGTACAATTTGGCAGACGCCTTGCTGCAAATACACACATCGGCCTTTCCCTCCGAAACCATCAGGAAACCGTCCGTCATGGAGCTCACCAGCTTAAACTCCCCGCAGGTTTTTACCTGCTCCCGGAACAGCGTCTCCTGTACAGACCCGCTCTGGGTCACCACCACCGCATCGCGGAGAGATTCTGCGGAATTGTACACATTTTCCTCGCCCTGCCGGACGAGAAAACCATAGTCATCATCGCCAAAGTAATAGCCCTGGGACAAGTTCATATTTTCCGCCCGAGCCGGGGAGTAGGCCAAAGCGGAAATGGCCATATCATACTTTCCTTCTGAAATGCCGGTCAGCAGGGCGGAAAATTCCAGGGGAACAATCCGCAGCTCCACCCCCAGCTTTTGCGCCAGATACCGCGCCAGCTCCATATCCATGCCTACGTATTGCGCGTCGCCGGACTTGGTGGTATCCACAAACTCAAACGGTGCAAAATACGGCTCCGTGCAAACCTCCAGGTATCCCCGCTTTTGAATGGCCTGTAGCCGATCCTCGGTTTGGTGTCGCGGCGCTGCGCAGGCCGTGCAGCAAAGCAACAGGCAGAAACAGAGGAGGAACGGCGCGCACTTGCGCAGGCTGGTTGAAAAGCGGGATAAGATGTTCATAGCAGCATTCTCCTATACTTTAGTTCGGTAGTTGACTAATTTTCTTACGCAAGCATTATACCGCTTTCGCAACGCGCTGTCAATCCTTTTTGGAAAAATCATGGTAATTTGTCAAAATAGCACAACTCAAACTAGCAAGGCGGCTAAAAAATATGGTGATTCTGCACCCAGCTAATTGAGCAGCATTCCAGCCACTGCTCTGATTTACAGGTTTGCAGCACATGGTAGAAAGCGGCCGGCAAATCGGTCTTCCTTTCAGCTAAAGCAGAAGCAACCTGCCTGTTCCGGCTCTCTCGCACCGGCCTAGCAAACCAGAAAGGGGCGCTACCTATGAAACGAAAGATTCTCCCACTTATCATCTTTCTGCTCATTATGTTTTCTGGCTGCGGAGGCCCGGCTGCCGCAAATCCAGACTCCCTGTTCCACTTTCCCGGCCTCTCCTGGGGCATGTCTCCGGAGGAAGTGAAAGCCGCTCTGCCCATTCAGGACGGCGAAATAGAGGAATCTCCCTTTTCCTCCGCTGCCGACTACAACAGCTATACGATCCTTTGGGCCCCAGACCAACAAGTCTATTTTGGCGAAGCGGCCTACCACATTTTTTCCGTTTTCAGGACTGGGGGAAAACCGGCCGGTATCAGCTGCACCGCATCGAGCTATATTATCCGGAAGACTGCCCCATGGAGACGGTACGTCGAGAGCTGAGCGCTTCCTACGGCGAGGAACTGACGGCCGACCGCCTGGCGGAGCAACCAACCCTGGGCGCGCTCGAAATGCAGCCAACCGCCCCGGACAGCGCCCACGAAGCCGGCTGGGCCGGGCAGAGTCTGGCTGAAGTCCTGACACAGCAGGAACCGGACGACGATTGGGCCTTTCTGTCTACCCAGAACCCAGAGCTGACCCGGGAAGATTTCGACGCCTTTCTCTCAGGAAAGTTCCGTGCAAATTCGCTGGTATGACAACGCCTATGACACCGTCACCCCAGAGGTGCCTGAGGGATACACCCAAAACCTGGTGTCCTTTCAGGCAAACTATATTTCCGCGCAACAAATGGGAACCTAACCGTATTAAACGCGGCCCCCGGTGAAGACCGGGGGCCGCGTTGCCGATTCTCTCAATTTTCATGCCGGCCTGTAATGGAAAACAGGACCCACTCCGCAATATTGGTGGCGTGGTCGGCAATGCGCTCCAGATATTTGGCGATCATCAAAAGATCCAGGTAGTACTCTCCATGGGCGGCATCGTGTGCAATGAATGTGATCAGCTGGGTTTTGGTTTCGTCAAAGAGATGGTCTACCACATCATCGTCATCAATGACCTTTCTGGCCAGCGTCTGATCCCGCTCCACAAAGCTCCGGACCGATTCCTTCACCATGGCAATGGCAGCAGCCGCCATGGTGTGCAGGGTCGCATTGGTCTGCTCGTGCATTCCCTGAATAAACTGCGCAATTTCAGCGATGTCCGTCGCCTGGTCGCCGATGCGTTCCATATCGGAGATCATTTTTAAGGCGGAGGAAATGGTCCGCAAATCCCGGGCCACCGGCTGCTGCTGCAGCAGCAGCTTCAGGCACAGGTGCTCGATGGAGCGCTCCATTTCGTCAATCTTGCTGTCATCGGCCATGGCGGCCTTGGCCATTTCCACGTCGCCCTTGGTGACCGCATCCACCGCCGCCGCAATGGCGGTCTCGCAAAGGCCTCCCATGATGATTAAATCCGAGTGCAGCTTTGCCAGCTGCTGGTCAAAACGATTGCGCATTATCCAAACCTCCCGGTAATGTAATCCTCGGTTCGCTTGTCCCTGGGCATGGAGAACAGGGCCTCCGTCGCTCCAAACTCCACCATTTCCCCCAAAAGGAAGAAGGCCGTGCGGTCCGAAATTCGAACTGCCTGCTGCATGTTATGCGTCACGATGACAATGGTAAATTGCTTCTTCAGCTCCGCCGCCAGATCTTCAATCTTGGCCGTGGAAATCGGATCCAGGGCAGAGGTGGGCTCATCCATCAGAAGGACCTCCGGCTCCACCGCCAAGGCCCGGGCAATGCACAAGCGCTGCTGCTGACCACCGGATAGCCCCAGCGCGCTTTTTTTCAACCGGTCCTTCAGCTCATCCCAAATTGCCGCCTGACGCAAAGAACGCTCTACGATTTCATCCAGCATGGATTTTTTCCGAACCCCATGGGTCCTGGGCCCATAGGCAATGTTATCATACACGCTCATGGGAAACGGATTGGGTTTTTGAAAGACCATCCCAACCCGCCGCCGCAAAACATTGACGTCCAGATTTCCATAGACGTTCTCCTCGTCCAGCAGGACGTTTCCTTCAATCCGGCAGCCCTCCACCAAATCGTTCATCCGGTTCAGGGTTTTCAGCAGGGTGGATTTTCCGCAGCCGGAAGGTCCGATGAAGGCGGTAATTTCCTTTTCCGGTATGCGGATATTGACATTTTTCAAAGCCTGAAAATCGCCGTAATATAAATTCAGGCCCTTTACCTCTATTTTAGTCCGCCCCATTGGGGCCATATTGGCAGTTTGTTCCATCTTGTTTCCTCTCCGGCATTATTTTTCGCCCTTGCCCCGAATCAGCCGTTTGGCCGTCAAGGCGGACAACGCGTTAATTCCAATGACCAGGGCCAGAAGTACCACAGCTGTGGCACGGGCTTCATTCATATACAAGCCCTCATTCATCAAATTATACATGTGGACAGACAACGTCCGGGTAGACTGGAACAACGGGGCAAACAAGTCCTTCCAAAAAACCCCGGTTTGGCCAAAGGTCAAATTGGCGGTTCCTGAACCGGAGGTGAAAATCAAGGCGGCACTCTCTCCCACAATCCGGCCAATTGCCAAAATGACGCCGGCTAAAATCCCCGGCGCAGCCGGAGGTAAAATCACCTTGAAAACCGTCCGAAGCCGCCCTGCCCCCAGGCCGAAAGAGCCCTCCCGGTAAGAATCCGGCACAGACAACAGCGCTTCTTCCGTCGTGCGTAAAATCAGCGGCAGAATCATAATCGCCAGCGTCATCGCGCCGGAAAGCATGGAATAGTTCCATTTGCACGTGATATTAAAAAACACCAGTCCAAATAAACCATACACAATGGAGGGGATGCCGGAGAGGGTCTCCGCCGTCAGGCGGACCAATTTCACCAGCTTATTTCCCCGTTTTGCATATTCCGCCAGGTAAATGGCCGCAAACACGCCCACCGGCACCGCCACCAAAAGGGAGAGCAAGGTAATACAAATCGTATTAATCAAAGCCGGCATCATAGACTGGTTCTTCGTCGTATATTTCCAGGCAAATAGGTCCCACTTCAAATGAGGCACGCCGGTGACCAATACATATCCAATGAGAATCACCACCGCAAGGACAGACAAAATGGCCGCCAGCCGAACCAGCACGGTCAAAACCAGGGACGTGACGTTCTGCCTGCGGGAAGTCGCCATAATTTGCGCCGCCGTTTTGCCCGACCGGGTCAGGGCGCGGCGCTCCTCTGTGAAACTCTTTTTCGGTACGGCGCTCATGCAGGATCCCTCCGTTTCAGCAGTGAAAAGCAAGTGTTGATCAGCAGAATAAACACAAACAGCACCACGCCGGTGGCAATCAGGGCCCGGCGATGCAGCCCGGAGGCGTAGCCCATCTCAATCACGATATTTGCAGTCATGGTTCGCAAGCCCTCCAGCAAGCCTCGGGGCATAATGGGCTGGTTTCCCGCAATCATGATCACTGCCATCGTCTCGCCAATGGCCCGGCCCACTCCCAAAATGACGCCGGACATCACACCGGAGGCCGCCGCCGGCAGCTGTGCAAAAAATACACTTCGCTCATGCGTCGCTCCCAATGCCAGAGACCCCTCATAGTAGCTCTCGGGTACCGCCCGTATGGAAGTCTCCGCCACACCGATAATCGTGGGCAAGATCATAATCCCCAGTAAAATGGACGCCGTTAAAAGTCCCTTTCCAGAGGTACCGGTCAGGCTCTGCATCATGGGCACAATCACCACCAGGCCGAAAAAGCCGTATACAATGGAGGGAATACCGGCCATCAGATCCACGGCCGGCTTTACCACCCGGTACAGCCACTTGGGGCAAAAGCGCGCCATATAAATGGCCGTGAGCAGTCCAATGGGCACGCCGATGACAATCGCCCCGGCCGTCACATAAATACTGCCTATGATCATGGGAACAATCCCGTATAAGTCCTTGGAGGGCTTCCAGGTTTTTCCGAAAAAGTTCCCCAGGCCAATTTCACGGATGGTCGGGATCCCATTGCCCAGCAGGTACGCACAAATCAGAACCACCGCCGCAATGGAGACACAAGCCGTGAGTAAAAATACCACGCGCATAACCTGCTCTTTGTTGAAAAAAGCAAATAGTTTGGATCGTTGACGCATACGTATATCCTTTCTCGCCGCAAAACATTCCGCCGTATCAAAAACCCCGCCGCAGGCATGGACCCGCGGCGGGGCTGGCGGCAGGGGTTAGCCCAGCTCGGACCAATTGGTGATGTTGCCCAGGAAGATCTCCCGGATTTGCTCGGTGGTCAGACCAGCGACAGGATTTTCCTGGTTGGCGATGACTGCAATGCCGTCAATGGCAATCTGCACCGGGGTGAGGCCTTCCGTGACTTCCTCCTCCTTCAGCTCCCGGGAGCTCATGCCAATCTCGCAGGAGCCGTCAACGGCAGCCGTAATACCGGCGCCGGAACCGGTCTGCTGTACGTCGATCGTCACACCGGAGTTCAGATTCATATAAGCCTCAGCCAGCTCCATCATCACAGGGCCCACAGAAGTAGAACCATTGACAGAGAGGTTGCCGCTCAGACCGGAAGACGTGTAAGCAGCCGCATTTTCATCCACTGCAATGTAGTCTTCGCCCAAAATGGCCTGCCCGTCGGCACTCATAATAAAATTCACGAAATCCCGGCCCAGTTCGCTTAAATTCTCTTCCTTGTAGCAGATCATAAAGGGACGGGATACCGCATAGGAGCCGTTTTTCACATTCTCCACAGTCGCATCTACGCCGTCGACCTGCAGCGCCTTGACACTGGAATCCAGAGAACCCATGGAGATGTAACCAATGGCCGCCGGGTTACCTGCAACGGTCTGGGTTACAACGGAGGTAGAGTTGACCACTTCCGCCGTCTGTACCGTAGCGTCCACCTCATCTGCGTCCACAACGCCCATGATTTCTACAAACGCGCCCCGGGTACCGGAGCCCTCTTCCCGGGAAATCACCGTAATGTCGGAAGTCAGCGTACCGGCGGCGGGTTCCGTCGTCTCCCCAGACGAAGGCTCTGTGGCCGCGTCGGTCCCCTCTGCCGTAGGCGCAGTGGTCGTGTCGGTGGGGGGCGTCGTCTCTTCTCCGCCGGTGGTGCATCCGGCCATGAGACCCAATGTCATGACTCCAGCCAACGCCAGAGCTGCAAATTTCTTGTAAATGTTCATTTCCATTTCCTTTCTTTGTGGCAAATATAGTATTTCCCGATTCGCCTTTTGTTATCAGATTTCAGGGTACGGCTCCATTATAAAAACCACCGGTAAAATTCCCAAGCAGAGTCTCGTAAAGATTTTGTTAAATTGCCATAGGAACTTCCCTGCAACCCCATCTTCCCGTGCCCCATTTCTTTCCCCAAAAGCGCTCTATGCATCCACGTCGCCGCAGAAATCACCGATTGGGGCCGCCCTAGCTTTTTCTATCGTAAAAACGAAACGCCAATTTTCTTCACATGTTTACGGCATTCCCGGTTCAAACAGGCTGTATAAAAGTGGTTTGCCGCAAAGATGGGCCGGCCGTGTAGCCTTCTGATTTTCTAATTATTCTTTTACAAAAGTGTTTACAGGCGGCAAATTCTGTGCTATACTTGTTTTATAAACCGCACAAAATCCCAATGGGGAGTCACTCGCTTTTAACAAAGATCTCGTGATGCAGCAACACATTATATTAAATATCACATTTTTAAATCACTCTGCTATTGTGTTCTACTTATACACTGCATGTGCAGAACACATTTCCATTTGCACCCAGTAAACCATTTCCAAACCTGCCTCCCGTATGGTCAACAGCGCAATCGCCACAGTGGAAATGGGCCGGAAAGGATTGGGCATCACCGTGGGCAGCGGATACACACTCCGAAACGTTCGCCTGCGGTCCGGACGGCACCTGATCCAGGGCTGATTGTCTGTATATAGATGTGCGCCTACCGGATAAGACGGGAAAAACGGGGAAGTCACTTCGACTTCCCCGTTTTTTCAATATCCGATTTGGTCAAGCAGCTATCTTTTAGCGCAAGCCCTCAATAGAATCCACCGGAAGCGAAAGCACCACCGTTTCCGCCGGTGTCTGCAATCCCGCTTTATCCGCAATGGTTTGCATAATGGGGACCTTGTACTCCCCTCTGGCCAAAATGGCAACCAGCTCCTTCTCTTTCTGCAGCTGAATGCCTAAAAAGTGCTCCGCCTCCTGGCTGCCCAGCATCCGGGCATGGAGAAGGGTACCTCCCGTCGCTCCGGCCAGGCGGGCGGCGGCCATCACCTCGTCACTACAGCCCCGGTTCGTCAGGGCCAAAATCAACTCAAAATTTGCCTGCTCCATTGGCAATTCACTCCTCTCCACAGGCTTCCCCTCCATGCCCCGGCTGATCCATCGGGCAGAGCGGGCATTGATGCCGGACAGGGGAACCGTAAACAGAATTCCCTGACCCGGCTGCGTCATCAACAACCGGTCCCGGAGCTCTCGCCGGAGATCGGGAATCAAAGGGGCCGGAACCAGGCTCAGGGTAAGCGTCCGGCTGATTTCCCCAATTCCTAAAACCTGGAGCACCTCGCTGGCCGCCGTACCCGTCGCCGGAGCAGCCAGGGTGTAAAATGCCCCCTGTGCCGCGCAAATCTCTCCCACCTGCCGTTCTTTTCCCCGGCCTACAAACGTGCCCAAAAGCGTGATGCGGGGTAAATTATCCAAGTTCTCTCACCTCCTGAGGCCGGTACAGAGAGACATCGTACTCCAGAATCTCGTCTGCGCCTTCTTCCAGCACAGCCGCATGGCGGCGCATCTTTCTCTGATAGCCCAATCCCATCAGCTGTATGGTAACAAGCGGCGTCATAGCAACCAGCGCCACAATGCCGAACGCATCCAGCAGGATCGAACCGCCCAAGGCTTCACAGGCGCCCATCGCAAACGGCAGCAGGAACGTCGCCGTCATCGGGCCGCTGGCCACACCGCCGGAGTCAAATGCGATGCCGGTAAACATAGGCGGAACAACAAAGCTCAACCCCAATGCCAGCGCATAGCCCGGCAAAATGACCGCATACAGCGGAATCCCAAAGAGAATCCGCGCCATAGACAGCGCCACCGATATGGCCATACCAAACGACAGGGCGCGGCTCATCGCGCTCTTGCTCACAGCTCCGCCGGTCACCGTCTCCACCTGAACGCAAAGCACATGAACCGCCGGTTCCGCCTCCACAATAAACCAACCCAGCAGCGCCCCCAACGGTATGAGAGACCAGCTGTAGGCCGAAGCTCCCAGCTCCTGGCCCAGCTGCCGCCCCGCCGGAAGAAAGCCCACGTTCACTCCCGTGAGAAACAAGACCAGGCCCACAAAGGTATACACCAGACCCACGCCGATTCGCGCCAGCCCCTTCGGCTTAAAGGCTCTGGTCAGAAGCTGAAATACCACAAACACCCCCGCAATGGGAGCCAGAGCCACCAAAACCTCCTTGGCATAATGGGGCAGGGACTCCAAAAAGGCCGCAGCGACACCCCGGCTATCCGCCACATGGACCACAGCGGTAGAAGCATAATCCGCACCGTCCGGCCGGTAGAGCAAACCCAAAATCAAAACTGCCAAAATGGGTCCGATGCTGGCCAGGGTAATCACGCCGAAGCTGTCCGCTTCTCCCTCCGGATCGCCCCGGGCCGCCGAGAGGCCAAGGCCCAACGCCATGATAAACGGTACGGTGATCGGTCCTGTGGTGACGCCGCCGGAATCGAAAGCCACCGCCAGCATATTCTGCGGGACAAAAAAGCTCAAGAGAATCAGGCCGGTATACATGGTGAGAAGCACCCACCGCAGGGGAATCTTCCAAACCGTTCGCAAGACAGAAACCACCAAAAACAAGCCGACTCCAATGGCCACCGTCCAGATCAGCACAGCGTTGGGAATGCTGGGAACCTGCGTGGCCAAAACGGTCAGGTCCGGCTCCGCCACCGTCACCAAAATGCCGACGAGAAAAAACACCACGGCCATGACGGAAATCCGCTTGCTCCGGGCCAGCTTCCGGCCCAGCGCCTCTCCCATGGGCATCATGGCCATATCCGCTCCCAGGGTAAACAGGCCCATACCGACCACCAGGAGCACGGCTCCGGCCAAAAACAGCAGCAGCGTCTCCACCGACACCGGCGCCACCGTCATAGCCAGCAGCAAAATGATCAACGAAACAGGCAATACGCTGGAGAGAGCCTCATGTGTCTTATCCTTCAGCGCCTTGTTAATAACAACCCCCTCCTTCATATTTAAAATTCGCCCGCCCTTTCCGCCGGCGGGGCATATATGGAAATTATATCATAAAAACTCTTCATTTTTTGTAAACAAACCGTAAAGTTTCACAAAAAGGCCGCGCTTTTTCTTGCGCCATTTTGGCAAAATATGTATAATGAGGAAAAAGCCCGAGAGGTAGGTGCATGTGTATGGACTATACGGGACTGGCTCTTTTCAGTGATTTGGACGGCACCCTGCTGAATTCCCAGCGGCAAGTCTCCCTGGAAAACCGGCGCGCCCTGGAACAATTTACTGCCGGCGGCGGTCTATTTGGGGTTTCCACCGGCCGCGCTCCCATGAACGCGCTTCATTTGCTGCCCAAGGTCCCCATCAACACCTGGTCCGTGGTACTAAACGGCGCGGAGGCCTATCATTTCGGAACCGGCGCCGTGGCTTTCCCCCGCCTCCTGCCGAAGCTACGTACCGCCGCCTTGATACAATGGGTTTTGGAACACCTGCCCCAGGTGAACATCCTGCTGTGCTCCGAGCGCCGTCTTTTCTTCCTCTCTCCCCCCCATCTGGCCGATCCGGATTTCCTCGCCTCCCATCAGCCCTGCATCTTCTCCGGGCTGGAGGTCCCTTGGCGGGAGCCTTGGCTGAAGATTTTGTTCGCCGCCCCCCGGCCGCTTTTGGAACGTCTGGAGCAGCAGGCCGAGGAATCCGGCGTGAGCGAAGGGACGGAACGGGTATACACTTGTCCCACCTATCTGGAGTTTCTACCCCAGGGCGTACACAAAGGCCGTTGTCTGGGGGATTTGCGCTGCCTGGACGTTTTCCGGCAACGGCGCATGATCGCCATCGGCGATTACAGCAACGATGTGGAGCTTCTTCAGGAAGCCGACATCGCCGTCGCCGTGGACAACGCCCTGCCGGAGGTCAAAGCCGTTGCAGACTATTGCACGGTATCCCACAACGACAGCGCCATCGCACACCTCATTGCAAACATCCTCCCCCGAATCTGAGCCGCGCAGGCCTGGCCTCCCCTTCCGATCAAGCCTGGAACAGAACCTTGCAAAAGGCGTTCAGGATGCGCCTCCGGTCGTCTCTCGTTTCCGCGTGGGGTGGAATCGGACGGCGTGCCGCATTGCGGCGCACAAGCCGGAATACCGCAAGGGGGAGGGCGCCATTTCGCGAACGGTTTTTAGAAACCGCCTGCGCTGCAAGCCCAGTCTTCCAGCCCCACGCCGGCTCGTTCTTTTCTCTGCCGGGCAGCAGCTTCCAATAATTTCCAAGTTTATGGGAGGCAGTTTGTAGCTTCTTTTTCCGTTGCCAACAGATTTTTTCTATTTTTTACGACTTTCCTCTTGCTTTTTTTGACAAACTTTGCTATAGTAGCCCTGGTAGTTGTACCACGGTTCGTGCTGGACCGCGTCTGTGCCCGACGCTTGGTCTCTCCCTCTAAGCACGTTCCGCAGTAGAACGACCTCCCCTCTTTTCCGGCAGGCCGGCAGGTTTATTCCTGCCGGTTTGCTATTTTTTTCCAGAGCCTGTTTGACACCTCACCTTCAGCCACGCCGATATGTCCACGCATAAAAGACAGTCCCCTTCCCTGCTTTGCCCTCAAAACAGGAAAACACCGCGACAGGTTTTTGGGGCTTTCTCTCTCGCCGGCCGTTATACTGAGCTTAGGTACAAAAGCGGAAACGGGGGCAGATCTATGCGGCGATTTTTGGGTTGGCTCGTTCTGGCAGCTGCTTTGGCCGCAGCATGCTTATACACCTGGTGTTTGGGCGTCCCGGCCTTTCGCGGAGAGGCCGGTCCCTGCTCTGTAACCGTCACCTGTCCCGGCGGCGCCGCACCGACGGTATACTCTTACGATCTGGTCGGAGACGGCTTCTGCCGCACCTTGCACATATCTTACGATCCCGCCCGCCCCAATGCCGACAGCGCGGTGTTTCGAGATCTGCCGCCGGGAGAATACCGAATTTTGGAAAACGGCGTGGAGCGGAGCCGCGTGCAAATTTCCATGGAAAACCCTTCTGCCCACGTCCGGCCCGACAACACCTGGCCCACAGCACCGCCCCGATGATGTTTTGTGCAATTTGTGCAAAAAAAAGCACATATTTTTGTGACACTAACCGCTTGCATACGGCTTCATTCCATGGTATTATGACAACATACATGGGAGGTATGTCTACTCCACGCGCAAGCAATAGGTTTACCCCCAAAAAAAGGAGGAATACAACAACCCGCCGGACTCGCGGTGCGGCAGTGTGGAGACCTGTCGCAATGTGGTGTCGTCATCCATAGACGACCACGAGATGCAAGGCGCGGAGGCCCTTGGATCGGAGTTCATGCGTATGGCAAGTGTAACTTTAAAAGGAATCAAGAAAATTTACCCGTTCAGTGGCGATGACAACAAGAAAAAGAAAAAGAAGAAAAAGGACGACGAGGCGCCGCAGGAAGGCAAGCCCCAGCTGACCGTGACCGATCAGGGCGTCGTAGCCGTCCATGACTTCAACCTGGAGATCAAGGACAAGGAATTTATCGTGTTGGTCGGCCCCTCCGGCTGCGGAAAGTCCACCACCCTGCGTATGGTAGCCGGTCTGGAGGAAATCTCCGAGGGCGAGCTGTACATCGGCAACCGTCTGGTCAACGACGTGGCTCCCAAGGACCGGGACATCGCTATGGTCTTCCAGAACTACGCTCTGTATCCCCACATGACGGTATATGAAAATATGGCCTTTGCCCTGAAGCTGCGCAAGGTGCCCAAGGATGAAATCGATAAGAAAGTCAAGCAGGCCGCTGAAATTCTGGATATTACCCAGTACCTGGGCCGGAAGCCCAAAGCACTTTCCGGCGGTCAGCGCCAGCGTGTTGCCATCGGCCGCGCCATCGTCCGGGATCCGCAGGTCTTCCTCATGGACGAGCCCCTGTCCAACCTGGACGCCAAGCTCCGGAACCAGATGCGCGCCGAGATCATCAAGCTCCGGGAGCGGATCGACACCACCTTTATCTACGTAACCCACGACCAGACCGAAGCCATGACTCTGGGCGATCGGATTGTCATCATGAAAGACGGCTTCATTCAGCAAATCGGTACCCCGCAGGACGTCTTCAACCATCCGCACAACATCTTTGTCGCCGGCTTCATCGGCACGCCGCAGATGAACTTCTTCGATGCCAAGCTTTCCAAGGAAGGCGGAAAATACGTGGTTTCTGTAGGCGGTATCAAAGTGGAGCTCTCCCAGGAGAAGCAAGCCGCTCTGTCGGCTAGAAATGTATCGCCTCAGGACGTGACGCTGGGCGTTCGTCCGGAGCACATCCAGCTGTCCAACAACGGCATCGCCGCCAAGGTGGATGTATCGGAAATGATGGGCTCCGCCGTCCACCTGCACTCCACCATGGCCGACGGCAAGGATGTGGTCATCGTGGTGCAAACGATGGACATGAACGGACACGAACTCAGCAGCTTTAACATGGGCGCCACGGTTCGCTTCACCTTTGGCGGCAACGTGGTTCATGTGTTCAGCAAAGCCAACGGCGAAAACCTGGAAGGCTGATTTTTCACACAAATTCACGCAGGGAAACAGACAAGCTGAACTGCTCCCCGTCAAGAGGACAGAGAAAAAATATAAAATTTTTCCGGCCAGCAGCTAAACGTTGCTGGCCGCTTTTTATGCAGCAAGACACAACTTGTGTTTTTCCATTGGCGTCAGCACGCCCAAGTTACGCTGTACTCTTCTGGTGTTGTAATAACGGATGTAGCACGCAATCATTTGCACGAGTTCCTGTTTGCTGGTGAAGCGCTTGCCGTAATAGCGTTCCCGCTTCAAAATGCCCCAGAATCCTTCCATAGGCCCATTGTCAATGCAGTGGGCTATACGGGACATACTCTGTGTCATTCCAGCCTGTACGAGTTTGTGGTGGAACGATCTGCTTGTGTATTGGAAGCCTCTATCACTGTGGAACAGGGGATGGGCATCCGGGTTCGCCTTAACAGCTTTGTCAAAGGTTTTGCAAACAAGTGGATTATCATTGTGCTCACTGAGCACATAGGACACGATACGCCGGTCACAGAGATCCAGAATGGCACTCAGATAGAGTTTATGTACCTCAATACCCTCGTACCATTTGAATTCTGTCACATCGGTAAGCCATTTCTCATTCGGCTTCTCTGCGTGGAATTGGCGGTTCAGCAGGTTTTCAGCAAGATACTGGGGACTCTTTGCCCGTCTGGTGCAGCCACGGTTATTGTACTTTACAGTGGAGCGGATATCTTTGACCCTGCAGATGCGCAACACCCTTTTATCATTGACATAGATGCCATAATCATGACGGAGATCGTCATTCAGTCTCCGGTAACCTTTATCCGGGTTTTCCAAATGAATCTTTTCAATCTTGTCGGCCAGTTTCTCATTCTCCGCAGTCCTGTGGCTCAGCTTCCCGGATGCCCATTTGTAGTAAGCAGAACGGGCCACATGGAGCAGTTCGCAGGCTGTCTCAACAGGAAACCCGTGTTCCTTACAACACGCTTTAATGGCCATATAAATTTGCCTCTGCCTTACTTCTGAGAGGCATCCCTCCTCTCTACCTCGTCCAATTTTTTTAGAAGTGCGTTCTCCATTTCCGCCAGATACAGTTTGTGCTTGAGCTGCTCTATCTCAATTTGTGCCTGTTCCAGCTCGGTACGGGGAGTTTGATCCTTCTTGCGCTGGCCACGCCGGTCTTGTAATCCCGCTTCTCCCATTTGTTCAAAACGAAGTGTCCAAGTACGAACTTGTTGGTAGCTTACCTGGTATTTTAAGGCTATTTCTCCGCAGTTTTTCCCTGTGGCGATACATTCCCTGGCGATTTGAACTCGTTCCTCAAATGTGGTTTCTCGTCCCTGCTTCATGTAACTTCCTCCTCCAGAAAACTTTGTGGAGCTGAAATCTCCATGAGCATTATACACCTTTATCCAGTTACTGAGTTGACGATCATTTCGCAACTTATATTTTTTGCTGATTTCTCCGAGACTGCCCGCCCCGGATAGGTATTCATGCACCGCCTTTAACTTTAGTTCTGGCGGATAGACTCGGTTTTTCTGATATGGTAAAAATCCGGCCGCCCCTTCTACTTCATACCGTGCACTCCATCTATAGATTGTCGTTGTCCCAACCCCTGCGTCCCGAGCCGCTTGAACTAAGCTTATTTCCCCTTGATGGTACTTCCTGATAATCTCGACTTTTTCTTCTGCGTTTAGTTTACTTTTTGGTGACATAGAATTGCTCCCTTCATGATGACAGTTTGTTTTTTCACTGTCTCTCATAAAGGGAGCATATCAAGCTCTGTTTCCCTGCTCATTTTTCTCTGCCAAATTCCTGATTTCATGGAAACCTGGCTTCTCGAGACGGCGCAAGCGTTGCGCCTCAATTGTAAACCAATTTTTATTTTTAAGTTGACAATTTGTGGCAAGTATGGCATACTGGAGCTACATTACAAATTTGGAGGTTCGAAATGACTGACACCCATACAACCAACACACGCCGCAGCTTTTCCCTGCGCGACATGGCTCTGTGCAGCTTGTTTGCGGCCATTTTGGCCGTGAGCGCATGGCTGACCATTCCGGGAGAGGTGCCCTTTACCCTTCAGACCTTCGGGGTTTTCGCCGCCCTGGGTCTCTTGGGCGGAAAGCGCGGAACCATCGCCCTGGCCCTGTATCTGATTTTGGGTGCTGTGGGACTTCCCGTGTTTGCCGGATTTCGCGGCGGATTCGGCGTTCTGCTGGGCACCACCGGCGGATATATCTTCGGTTTCCTGCTGTCCGGCCTTTTATATTGGGCCTTGACCGCTGCACTTGGCCAACGGGCCTGGACCCGGCTGCTGGCCATGGTGGCGGGACTGCTCCTGTGCTACGCTGCAGGAACCGCCTGGTTTATGCTGGTCTATTTGCGGCAAACCGGTCCGATCGCCTTGAGTGCGGTTTTACTCAAGTGCGTCGTCCCCTTTCTCCTGCCGGACGCCGTGAAATTGGGCATTGCCTGGATTCTCTCCCAACGCTTAGCCCGCTTTGTCCCGTGAGCAGGTTTTTCCCACTTTTCCGCAGGTTTTTCCCTATACATCTCAGGAAAAAGATGCTAAAATAGCCCCATCTTTTTTGTATGCTGGGAGGCCTTACCATGGAATTTTGGAAGATGAACGGAGCCGGCAACGACTTTATTATCATAGACAACCGGTCCCTGGAAGCCGGTCCGGACCGCTTGGGGCGTATGGCACGGGCTCTCTGCCGCCGCCGGTTTTCCATTGGGGCAGACGGCCTCATGGCTGTGGAGCCTGCAGAGCAGGGCGGGGACTTCAAAATGCGATTTTTCAACTCCGACGGCTCTGTGGGTGAAATGTGCGGCAACGGCGCCCGCTGCATCTGCCGGTACGGCTATGAGCAAGGTTTGGCCGGTCCGGTTCAGCGGATCGAAACGACCGCCGGCTTGGTCGTCGGCGCCCGGCTAAAAGAAGACTTTTACCGAGTCCGGCTCAACAGCCCCACCATTTTGGAGCCCCGACGTATGACCGCTCTGGGCCCGGCCGGGTATGTGGAACTCGGCTCCCCCGGCCTGCCCCACGCCGTTTTTCCAGTCTGCGGCCTGGCTGAAAAGTCTTTGGAGGAACTGCGCCCCATCGGTATGGCCCTTCGTCATGATCCCGCGTACCCCAAAGGCGCCAACGCCAATTTATATGATATTTTAGAGCCGGACCATTTGATCATCCGCACCTTTGAACGGGGCGTGGAAGACTTCACTTACGCCTGCGGCACCGGCACAGCCTCTCTGACCGCCCTTTTGACCCTCCAGGGCCAGGTCTCCGGAAAAAACATCCGGGTGGAAAACCTGGGCGGTCAGCTTCTGGTCGATGCCGAATTATCCGGCAAGGAGATCACCGGACTCTATCTCTCCGGCCCCGCCGTCCTCGTGTGCCGGGGCAGCATTCCGGACGAAGTGCTGCCGGAATAGCCCTGCCAATCGTTCCCGCGTTTCTACCGGGTTTCCGGACCTCCGGCCCGTACGCCCAGACGTTTCTCCAGAGTTGCCGCATTCCATTGCGTGAGATAAACCCGCGGCAGTCCATACTCGCTGGTGAGTAGGAAGGTCTTGGGAAGATCCTCCGCCGTACTGACCACCTGTCCCTCCCGCTCTGCCTGCTGCAAAAACCGGCGGGTGATTTGGGAAGTCGTCGTTTGATCCAAATCAAAAATTCCAATTAAGGAGCTGGTTCGTATGGCCATATCTCCCCCAATTGATACATACATAATCCGTTTCCTCCCTGCGGCCGGACGTCATCTTTCCGATGCGCCGGCCGTTTCATGTTGCGCCAATCCGGTCAGATATTCCATCGTATTCCGACTGTCGGACAACAGCTCCAGGTAAATAGACGCGTGGGGCGCAACTTCGCCCGCCCGCTCCTGCAGCTGAAACTCCAGGGTGATTGCACCAAAGGAGCCGTCCATCCCGTAGCCGTCGTCCAAATACAGATCGCCGTTGCAGATATCCTGCCAGGCCCGGTCCCAAAGCTCTCTGGCCTGGAGGGAGTCCAGGTTACCGGTGACATCCACCGGCTCACCTCTTCCGTCATACACCGCACAGCTCACAATCTGCTGTCTCAGCTCCTCCTGCGTCGCATCCGGCCCCGCCAAACCAGCTAACACTTGCTCTGGCCGGTGGAAAAATTCCGACAGCTTCCGGTACAAGCCGTTTTCCTGGGCCATTTCCTGCCCCGAAAAAATGAGCCGGTACTGGCGAATCATCGTTTCTCCTCCGGTCAGACGGTAAGAAAAATACGCCCTGCAGGTTTTCCCCTTCTGTCCGTTTTGGTGCTCCAGCACCAACCGATGAAGCTCCGTAATCTCCCGCAGCTCCTCAGGATCCGACACCGGCGCGCCGGTTGGGTACACTCCGACCGACAAGGTGGCCTGGGAGATCTGCTCCGGAGCCGGAATGCGGGTCTCCAGGCCCAGAATATCCCCGTCCACTGCCAGCAGCGCGCCGCCGGTCAGCGCCAGGCACAGCCCATAGCTGACCAGCCGCCGGGCCTGAAATACCCGGACAGACCGGGCCAGCAGCATTTCCGCCGTCAGCCGCGCTACCAGGACGCCCGTCAGAAGGAACACCATCGTAGCGCCCAGCTCCCCCTTCCATTCCCCGCCTAACAGCAGAGAAAGAAGCTCTCCCAGACCAAGGCCGCCTAAAAATGTAAGCCCATACCGTATGACCGGCCGCAGCCACCGGGCGGCTACAAAATCCCCGGCTCCTTCACTTTTCCGGCGGCGGTACAAAAACCACGCCAGGCCAAGCAACGCCAAGGCCCCTCCGGCCACGGCGGCTAGGTACGGCCAGAGGCGGAGGGCAAAATGTCCCTCCACCACATCGGCCAGCTCCAAAAGCATGATGGGTGGGCAGAGCCACCGCAACACCGTACCGGGATATACCAGGCCCCGCAGAAGGGGCAATACAGCCGCCTTTCCCATGGCCTCCAGACTGGGCGCGCCGATTAAAAAGACCACAAAGACCAGCACCGCTCCGGGACGCGTGCCGGTTAAAACCGCCGACAGGCAACTCAGAGCAAACGCATAAAAAGACACGATGCCCAAAACCGCCGCCCACTCCAGGGGCTCTGTGGTACAGCCCGGAATCAGCAGGTAAGCCAGCGCTGCCGCCAACGCCAGAGGCGCAAGCAAAAACACCAGACCGGAGAGGATCGCCGTACCCAGCAGGGTCCCCCGTCTCAGCGGCATGCTGTGGTATGCCTGGGTGCTGCCCGTCTGGAAGAGATATCCCAGAAAGAGCACACCGCACATCAGTCCGTATAAAGGAAGCCAGGCTATCATCATTCCATTGACAGAATCCAGAAAATTCGCAGCCGGGGAAGACGTCATGCCCGGCCCCCCGTCGGCAAACCGGAGTACATAAACCGTCAAAAGTAGGAAAAATCCACCGCACAGCGGCCAAAATCTGGCGCAATTCTTGCGAAAGATGGGGATGCTACAGAATGATCTGCCGGATTTCATGGCTGACACCTCCCAGCTCATAAATAAAAATCTCCTCCAGAGACAACGGGAGCAAATCAAAATACACCGGACCGGCAGCTTCTAAGGTCGCCCGGATCTCTTCCCCGCTGCCGCGCACCACCAAGGTCAGCAAGCGCCCCGCCTGGCTTTGATGTACCACCTTCAGGCCCTCCGGAAGTCCGTTCCCCTCTGCCGGTACCATTTGCACCTTGACGATGTTCTCCTGCAGCTCCGACAGGCTCCGCTCTAAAAGCATTCTTCCGTGATCCACAATGCCCACCCGGTCGCAAACATCCTCCAGCTCCCGCAGATTATGGGAGGATACCAGAACCGTCGTGCCGTTCTGAGATACGTCCGACAAAAGCAATTGCCAGACCTGCCGCCGCATCACCGGATCCAGGCCGTCCACCGGTTCATCCAAAATCAAAACCTCCGGGCGGATGGAAATGGCCAGCCAAAAGGCCGCCTGTTTTTGCATTCCCTTGGAAAACCGGCGGATGGGACTTCCCTTAGGCAGCTCAAACACCTGGCCCAGCCGCCGGAAGAGCTCCCGGTCAAAGGTGGGGTAAATTCCCGCGTAAAAGTCCGCCATGCCGGCGATCGAGGCCTGAGGAAAATAAAATATTTCATCCGGGATGCAAGCTATTTTCCTTTTTACCCCAGGATTTTCCCAAACCGGCTCGCCGTCCAGGGTAACGGCTCCCTGCTCCGGCCGGTAAACCCCGGTCAGACAGCGAATAAGGGTAGATTTCCCCGCTCCGTTCGGCCCCACGAGGCCGTATATGGAACCCTCCGGCGCCTGAATGCTCAGTCCGTCCAGCGCCCGCAATTTTCCAAACTGCTTGATCAGCTGCTTTGCCTCAATCACATCCGCCGCCTCCTTCCTGACTATTCAAATACCGGATCACCTGCTCCCGGTCATAGCCCAGAGACACCAGCTCCGCCACCAAACGGTCCAGCGACGCAAGCAGCTCCTTGCAGCGGGCCGCGCCCGCCCGGGCAATGTCGCAAACATACGACCCCTTACCGGGGACGGAATAAATCCAGCCCTGGACCTCCAGCTCTCGGTAGGCGCGCTGCATGGTGTTGGGATTGATTGCCAGCTCCATCGCCATCTCCCGTACCGATGGAAGCTGCTCTCCCTCCGCCAAAACACCGGCCAGGATTTTCTGCCGGATTTGCTCCACAATTTGCATGTAAATCGGCCGGGTATTTCGGTAATCCAACTGCATGATGTCACCGTCCAGTTCTCCAATGTGTATTACCCGTATTAATACAGCTATTGTAGCAGGCCGGTCCGGTTTTGTCAAGGCGCTGTATGGGTTTTCCCCCAAGTTGTACCGGTTTTCAAACAGGTCTTGCTTCCTCCCTGTTTTGCCGGTATAATGAAGCATATCTTGGGCGCAGCCTGTTCTGTTGCAATACCGCCAAAAAGGAGCATCCTCATGGACCCAAACGCACTGTATTATCAAGACTCGCATCTCCATCAATTCCACGCCCGTGTGATCAGCTGCCAACCCCAGGACGGCCTGTGGGCCATTGGCTTGGATCAGACGGCCTTTTATCCGGAAGGCGGCGGACAGCCCTGGGATCTGGGAACCCTGGCCGATGCGCAGGTACTGGCCGTACGGGAGCAAGACGGCGCCGTCGTCCATTTCTGCGACCGGCCCCTGAACCCGGGGCAGGCGGTGCAGGGGCAGATTGACTGGCCCCGGCGCTTTGACCTGATGCAGCAGCATTCCGGGGAGCATATGCTCTCCGGTGTGATTCACCGCCGCTACGGCTTTCATAACGTGGGATTTCACATGGGAGCCGCCTCCGTCACCATAGACTTCGACGGCGTAATTCCCCAAGAGGACCTGCCCGGCCTGGAAGCCGCCGTGAACGACGGCATTTGGCAGGATCTGCCCATACGGACCTGGTGCGCCGGCGGCGACGCCCTCGCCGACTCCCCATACCGCAGCAAGCGACCCTTGGAGGGCCTGGTGCGTCTGGTGGAAATTCCCGGCTACGACCTGTGCGCTTGTTGCGGCACCCACGTGAAGAGAACCGGTGAAATCGGCCTCCTCAAGCTCCTGTCCTGGGCCCGTTTTCATCAGGGCGTTCGGATGGAAATGGTCTGTGGAGGCCGGGCCCTGACCTATCTGTCCCAGATTTACCACCAAAACCGCATGGTTTCTCAGACTTTTTCTGCCAAGCCTCTGGAAACCGGAGCCGCCGCCCAACGTATGGCGCAGGAGCTGGAAACATGCCGGGCCCGTGCCGGCAGACTGGAAGCCCGCTTATTTGCCGCCGCTGCCGCATCCGCCCAGGGCGCCGGAGACGTGCTTCTTTTTGAACCGGATCTCTCCTCCGACGGCGTCCGCCGGATGGCCGACGCCGTCGGCAACGCCTGCGGCGGCCGCTGCTGCGTGTTTTCCGGGGCAGATGGAAGCGGATACCGCTACGCCATGTTCGCCCCCTCCGGCGACCTCCGCCCCTTGATCCAGGCCATGCATGCCGCGCTTCAGGGCCGAGGCGGCGGCAAAGCCCAGTTTGTCCAAGGCAGCCTTCCTGCAAGCCGCAGGGACATTGAAGCCTATTTCCACGCCAATCTCTTTCACAGCCTCGGTGAATGAAGCAGGAATCCCTATGAAGAAATCTCTCAGTAAGCGTTTGGTTTTTTGGACGCCAACCGGATGGGCCGGATTGTACGGATTTTTTTTGCTTACTTTTTTTATTCTTTGGGTCCCCTCCACCGGCTATAGCAGCATTGTTCTGCCCAAGCACCGCCTGTGGGTAGGCGCCACCGGGCTGTTCCTGCTGGGTCTGGTTCCCCTTGTCCTGCTGCAACGCCGCGCCGGACGCCTGGATTTCGGCCGGTGGTCTGTGCAGGACCGCCTGCCCCTCTGCCTGGCAGCCGGCCTTCTGGTCCTGTTTTGCCTCTCCGCAGCCGCTTCCTCTTATCCAAGCGTCGTCTGGCTGGGAAACCGGCGGCACGAGGGTTTTTTGACTCTGTTTTTGTACCTGGCCGTGTTCTCCTCCATGGCTCTATGGGGTAAGCTGCGCCCCGCGCACGCCATCGGGGCCGCCCTGTCGGCTTTTCTGATCTGCGCACTGGTCCTGGTTCAATTTTTCGGATATAATCCGCTGGGCCTGTATCCGGAGGGCCTGGGGTTTCATGACCGGGGACTCCGGTACAGCGGGGAATATCTGGGCACCATCGGCAACTCGGATTTGCTCTCCGCGTGCCTGACCATGCTTTGCCTCTATCTCTGGGGTACTTACGCCGTATCCGGAAGCCGGGCGCGGCTTTGGTACCTCCTCTCCGGCGGGGCAGCTTGGTTTGCCCTGCTGCTCAGCGAGGTTTCAGCCGGTCCCGTGGCCGTTCTGGGGTGTCTGGCGCTCTGCCTGCCGGTCTGTCTGGCAAAGGGACTGGGTCTGCGCCGTATGGGAGAAATTGGGGCTCTGCTGGCCCTGGGCGCCTTGGGAAAGTCGGTGCTCGGCTACCAGTATGCCGACGGCGTTCTCACCTTTTTCCCGTCCTGGGGAATGAAATCCTGGCTTTTCCTGGCTGCCGCGTGCCTTGGGCTGGCCGCAGCCGTTGTCTTGCGCCGCCTGCCTCCGGGAAAGGCCTATCCCAAAGCGGCTTGGAGCCTGGTACTGTGCTACGTCATCCTGGCTCTGGCCGTCCTGGTCATGCTATACCGCTATGACGGGGCGCACACAACCCTGCAAGGACTGTCTCAATTGCTGCACGGCAACCCGCCGTCCACCCTGGGCTCCAGCCGCATCGCCATTTGGCAGGAAGCCCTGCACATGGGCGCGGAACAGCCCCTTTTGGGCGGAGGACCGGATACCTACCAGTTTCGTTCCAGCCTAATTTTTACGCGAGAGCTGCCCTCCGGTCAGATCCGGCGGACCAGCGTAGACGCCGCGCACTGCGAATATCTGAACCTGTGGGTCAATACAGGGCTGCCCAGCATGCTCCTGTACGTGGGGCTGCTGGCCTCGGTCCTGCTACCGGCTGCCAAACACCTGCGGCCCGGAACGCTGCCTTTGTTTCTGCCCGCTTTGGGTTACGCCATACACGCTCTATTCGGTATCAGCCAAAGCTTGGTCAGCCCCCTGTTTTATCTGTTTTTAGGGGCACTGGCTTACGCCAACCGGCAGCGTCCTGCAAAAATCCGGCCCCAATGATACATGTACCCCGGTCTGGCCGCATAGGCTTGACCGGGGTGATTTTATGAGAAAACGGGATTCTGTCATTTGTCTTTGCGCCCTTGCTCTGGCTGTGGTGCTCCTGGTGTCCGCCTTCCGCCCGAACGCCGTGGAGACCGGTTCTTGGGGACTCAGCTTCCAGACGCAAGGGCAGGCGCCGGTGGGCAGCGCATCCCAGGAAGCGCTGGCCCAGTATGACGCCGCTTTTCTGGGGGATACTCAGCAGCCGGTTTTATATCTGACCTTTGACGCCGGTTACGAAAATGGTTGTACCGCTCAGATCCTGGACGTTCTGAAGGCCCACCAGGTTCCCGCCGCCTTTTTTCTGGTGGGCAGCTACATCCAGCGCAATCCGGAGCTGGTCAAGCGCATGGCCGAAGAAGGACATATTGTGGGCAACCATACCGCCCACCACTACGACATGTCCAAAATTGGGGACAAATCCACCTTCGCCCAAGAGCTCAAAGAGGTGGAGGACCTGTACCGGGACGTCACCGGCCAGGAAATGCCCCCCTATTACCGGCCGCCCCAAGGGATTTACAGTCAGGAAAACCTGTCCATGGCCCAAGAGCTGGGCTACAAGACCGTATTCTGGTCCCTGGCCTATGTGGACTGGAACAACGACAGCCAGCCGACCCGGGAGGAGGCCTTCGCCAAGCTCATTCCCAGGATTCACAACGGCGCGGTGATCCTTCTACACAGCACCTCCAAAACCAATGCGGCTATTTTGGATGAGCTTCTGACAAAATGGGAGGACATGGGCTACCGCTTCGACAGTCTGGATGCGTTATTTGCCTGAGCCACGCACACAATGGAGCCTCTGGAATACCATGGAATGAGCGGCAAACGCCGCCGAAAAAATTTCGCGGAGGTACTCATTATGAATTGCAACAATAACTGCTGGTGGATCATCCTTCTCGTCTTGTTCCTGTGCTGCGGGTGCGGCAACGGCTTCGGCACTGCCCTGGCCAACAACGGCGGTTGCGGCTGTGGCTGCGACAACAACTGCGGTTGCTGCTAAGTATATTTGGGGGCCGCTTACGCGGCCCCCGTTTTAATCTCCAGACAGGACTATTTCTCCAGGATTATTGCGCCGCGGTTTTTTTCCGCTACGCCTTCTGCAATTCGCCTTGCAGCCTCTTCCGGGGAAACCGTAACCTGGACGCCTGTTGCCAGGTCCTTTACCGAACACATTTCTTCCCGGAGCTCATCTTCTCCCAAAAGAACGACATATGGAATCCCCAGCTTGTCTGCATAGCCCATCTTTTGCTTAAATTTCTTCTGCTCCATATAAATCTGCGTGCGGATTCCCGCTTCCCGCAGGCACGTCGCCACGGCAATGGCCGGCCCCGGCTCCGCCGTCATGGGCAGAACCAGCGCATCGGCAGGCGCCGTGGGGAGGGCCGGATTCAAAAGTCCCTGCTCTCCCAAAACATAAAACAGCCGGGTGAGTCCAATGGAAATTCCCACACCAGGCAGCTGCCGGTCGGTATAATACCCGGCCAGATTGTCGTACCGCCCGCCGGAACATACCGAACCGATTTCCGGATGATCCAGCAGCGTGGTCTCGTACACCGTCCCCGTGTAGTAGTCCAGGCCCCGGGCAATGGTCAAATCCACTGCAAAATTCTCCTCCGGAATGCCGAACTGACCCAGATAGGCCGTTACGCTTCGCAGCTCTTCCAAGCCCTGATCGAAAAGCGGATGGCGGCCTGCATAGCCGGACAAGGCCTCCAGCACCTCCCCATTGGTCCCGGAAATTGCAATGAAGGCGAGAATGCTTTCCACCTGTTCCGGGTCCAAGGCGCAATCCTCCAAAAGAATGGCTCCCACCTTCTCCGGTCCGATTTTATCCAGCTTATCCACAGCCCGCATGATATCTCCGGCTTGTTCCGTCAAACCCAGCATGGCGTAAAAGCCGTTTAAGATTTTTCGATTATTCACCCGAATCTGAAACCGGGTTAAGCCCAGAGACCGGAAGGTCTTATAAATAATCGCCGGAATCTCCGCTTCGTTGAGAACGTCCAGTTTGCCGTCTCCAATGATATCAATATCCGCCTGGTAAAATTCCCGGAACCGCCCTCGCTGCGCCCGTTCTCCCCGGTAGACCTTCCCAATCTGATAGCGCCGGAAGGGGAAGCTCAGCTCGTTGGCATGCAGCGCCACATATTTGGCCAGGGGAACCGTCAGGTCGAAGCGGAGCGCCAAATCCGCGTCTCCCTTGGTGAAGCGGTAAATTTGCTTTTCCGTCTCCCCGCCTCCCTTGGCCAAAAGGACCTCGGCAGACTCAATGACCGGTGTGTCCAGGGGGGTAAATCCATAGAGGCTGTAGGTCCGCCGGAGCGTCTCCATCATCCGTTCCATCTGCATTTGCGGAGCCGGTAACAGCTCCATAAACCCGGACAAGGTTCTGGGTTTGATTCTTTCCATCTCCATGTTCCTTTCTATTGCAATAAATATGGACCTGGAGCCGGGCAGCCAGCCGGGCTTCATTCCGTCTCATAGAAACATCCAGACAGTCTTGCAGCAACCAGGCGCGTTGCAAAACCGAGGTTTTGCAACGCGCCCAAACTGCCGTCCGTCTCATATACGCAGCGTATTCTTAGAGCGCGTCATTTCTCGCCAATCCAAATCGCCCCGCTGCAGGCCGAGAATCAGCATCTCCGCGCTGGCCAAATTGGTTGCCACAGGTACGTTATGCTTATCACAAAATCGAATCGTCTCCAGCATCTGCTGGCCGTCCCACGGGTCTATGGCGTCGGGGTTGGTAAACAGCAGCACCAGATCAATCTCATTGTACGCAATGCGGGCATTCACCTGCTGATGTCCCCCCTGCTTGTGGGACAGCAGCAAGGTAATCGGCAAGCCCGTGGCCTCCGCCACCAGGCGGCCGGTTGTTGCCGTAGCATATAGCGTATGCTTGGATAAAATACTCTTATACGCCGTGCAGAATTGCACCATCAATTCCTTTCGCTTGTCATGCGCCAAAAATGCAATATTCATTCTATCACTCCATGCCCTCAAACTTCTGATCCATACCGTCCTAAAATTACATGCCGGCCAAGGGAACCGGCAATCCCTGCAGTCGTTTTGCCATGCGTCGGAAAGCCTTCGCCGCGGCGCAGCGCCTTGCATAAAGCAGCACCGGCCGGTCATGTACCGCCGCCAGCATGACGTTCCGGTCCTCCGGCACCAGCCCCAGCAGCGGATATCCCACCCAATCCATCACATCGTCCACCGTCAAATGCAAGGAGCGATACAGTCTGGCGTCGACCCGGTTCACCACCAGACGCACATCCTCCTTGCCCATCAGCTCCAGAATCTCCCCGGTGCGGGCGCCGTCCCGCAGCGCCCCGGGGTCCGGTCCCGTCACCAAAACCTCCAGGCTGGCCGCCCGGGCAGCCAGCTGAAAGCCGGCGCCTACGCCTGCCGGTGCATCCAGCAGGCAGAAGTCAAAGCTCTGACGGGCTGCTTCCATCATGCGGTCAAAGGCCGCCCGGTCCAGTTCCTCCGGCCTTCGCCCCACCGGCGCCGTCAAAAAGAAAAGCGTTTCATACACAGGATGCTGCGCGGCTGCCGTCAGGTCCGCCCCCTCCTCGCTCACATCCTGGAAGGACAAGGCCGGCACCTGAGACAGCCCCAGGGCAATGTCCAAATTTCGAAGCCCCACATCCAAATCGATACATAAAACCCGGCAGCCCTGAGCGGCCAGGCCCGCAGCCAGGCCCGCGCAAACCGTTGTTTTCCCGGTCCCGCCCTTGCCGGACAGAACGGCGACTACTTTGCCCACAGTCTGCACCCCCAAGCGCCAATTTGATTAATCACATTATACCGGAAATTTTTAGGGATTGCAACTGGTTAACCTGGTTTTTGCAGAAATCGCTGTTATATTTTTTACCTTTTCTGGATGATCCATCCCTGCACACCGGCAAATCCCCATGTCAAAAAAAGAATTTCAAAAATTTTTGAACGCCCCCTTTACAAATCGGACTTTTTGTGTTATCCTAAACATGCAAATGAGAATTATTATCAAAAAGGTGGTGGGTCATGGAGCCGAATAGAAAATACAGTAAAAAACGCGAAGCGATTTTTTCCTGCATTTGCAGCACAGATACACACCCCAGCGCGGAATGGGTTTACAACCAGCTGAAGCCTCAAATCCCGGATCTTTCTCTGGCCACCGTGTACCGGAACCTGGCGCTGTTTAAGCGGGAGGGCCGGATCGTTTCCGTCGGGGTTGTGCAAAATCTGGAGCGCTTTGATGCCAACACCGCCCCCCATGCCCACTTTATTTGCACCCGGTGCGGCTGTGTCATGGACCTGCCCAAGCTGCAGCTCCCTTCCGAGCTGTCCCAAGCAGCGGCCCAGGCCGTGGCCGGAGAGGTCAGCGGCTGTAGCCTGCTTTTTGAAGGTCTCTGCCATACCTGCACGCAAAACAGGATCCCCGTTCATTCTGCGGAAAAAACGCAGGATCAAATATACAATTTATCAATTTAGGAGGAAACAGTATGAAAAAGTATGTCTGCCCCGTTTGCGGTTATGTTTACGAAGGTGAGGAAATGCCCGCCGATTTTGTATGCCCCGTCTGCAAAGTTCCCGGCTCCAAGTTCATCGAACAGACCGGCGATATGAAGTTGGCCGCCGAGCATGAGTATGGGATCTATGAAAAGACCGTCGCCAACAACCCCGACATCAGCGCCGAGGATAAGGCCTACATCCTGGAGCAGCTGAAGGCCAATTTCAACGGCGAGTGCAGCGAGGTAGGAATGTACCTGTGCATGGCTCGGATTGCACACCGGGAAGGCTACCCCGAAATCGGCCTGTACTGGGAAAAGGCCGCTTACGAGGAAGCGGAGCATGCCGCCAAGTTCGCCGAGCTGCTGGGCGAAACCCTGGAGCCCAACATGAAGGCCTCCACCAAAGCCAACCTGGCCTGGCGGGTGGACTGCGAATTCGGCGCTACTCAGGGCAAGTTCGACCTGGCCGCCTGCGCCAAGAAGAACGGTCTGGACGCCATTCACGACACCGTGCATGAGATGGCCCGGGACGAAGCCCGGCACGGCAAGGCGCTGAAGGGCCTCCTGGAACGGTATTTTGCATAAAAATCTGTCGGTAGGGCGGGAAGGCCTTTCCTAACTAATCACAGGTGCGGGAAAAGTAGCATGCGGGAGAAATTTCAGTCCCGCCGAAACGGAACCTCTAACCGGGTCATGAAATTCTTTTCATGACCCGGTTCGTGCGTACAGCCGGTACTTCCCATGCATAAACCGCTCTCAGGAAAAGACCAGCAAGGTAGCCAAGCCGCCACGTCTTACAACGCCGAAGCCCCCGGGCGCTCCGGCGCTCTGTCCAGGCGTCGCTACATTGGATATCCTGCTTGTCTTTTTTTAATCTCCATGCTACAATTACCATAGATCGTGATCATTTTCTAATTTCCCCGTAAAACAACACACCGCCGACCACACGGCGGCAGGACGTAAGGACCGTTTATAAAGGAGTATGCGCTATGAAACAACGGCAAGCTCCCCGCTGGATTGGATGGCTTATTGCGGCTGCAGGAGCCGGTATGATGGCATTCGGCATATGGCGGGGCGAGATGTCGGTGGTCTTTGCCAAAGCTGTAAAAATTTGTCTGGAGTGTATTGGAATTGGTTAAAAAGCGAGGAAAATTCCGGTCGCGTCATGTTATGCAAGCCGCTTGGGCCCTGCTGACCAACGGCTATCTGGCCGGATTTTTACATGGGAAAATATACCAGGGGCCGTGGAAGAAGCTCTGTGTCCCGGGGTTAAACTGCTACTCCTGCCCCGGCGCCCTGGGGTCTTGTCCCATCGGCGCTCTGCAGGCCGTGCTGAGCAGCCGGAATTTTCAATTTGCGTACTATGTGGTGGGTTTTCTCCTGTTGATCGGCGCCCTCCTCGGGCGGTTTGTGTGCGGCTTCCTCTGCCCATTCGGATGGATTCAAGACCTGCTTCATAAAATCCCATTTCCCCGGAAGTGCAAAACCTTTCGGGGGGACAAGCTCTTACGGAAGGTAAAATACGGAATTCTTTTGATTTTCGTTATTCTCCTGCCACTATTTCTCGTGGATATCCTGGGACAAGGGACACCTTGGTTTTGTAAGCTGATTTGTCCCGCCGGCATGCTGGAAGGCGGGATTCCTCTGGTCCTTCTGAACCAAGGGTTGCGCAGCGCCATCGGTTGGCTGTACGCCTGGAAGGGCGTGATCTTGGGATGTACCGTTCTCCTTTCCATCTGGATCTACCGGCCCTTCTGCAAGTATCTGTGCCCGTTGGGCGCCATTTACTCGCTTTTCAATCCCATTTCAATTTTTCGGCTCCGTGTAGACCGCGAAAAGTGCACCCAATGCGGCGCCTGTGCGAAAGCTTGCGGCATGCATCTCAACCCGGTACAAACGCCCAATCATCCGGAGTGCATTCGCTGCGGCGCATGTCAAAATACCTGTCCCTCCGGAGCGATTCACTGCGGCATCATGCGCTCTTATGAAAAGAAGATATGAAGCAAGTCAAACACAGTCAAGCGCTCCAATTTTATCCCGTGCAAATTTTGTCGAATCTTGCTATGAAAAGCACGAAGTACCATTCTCAGCCAAGATTTTTTCTCCCTTTTAGCTTTATCTCTTGACACCACCGCTGTCTCATGGTATATTTTTAATGTAACGTTTCTACCTAAAAAAGGAGGTTTGTCACGATGAGACTGACAAAAAGCGAATTAGAAATCATGGAAGTGCTGTGGGCCGCAGACGAGCCTTTGTGCCGCGCGGACATCATCGCCCGTTCCCAGGACAAAACCTGGAAAGACAGCTCTGTCCACATCCTGCTGAACAGCATGCTGAAGAAGGAGGCCATTCAGGAAGCCGGCTTCGTGCGCCGGGGCAAGGGATACGGTCGCGTGTTCACCCCTGCCATTTCTGAGGAAGCCTACTTTGCCGGCAACCTGTTCAACCGGAAAGACAGCGCCCAATTGTCTCGGCTGTTCGCCGGTTTGGTCAACAGCGAAGGCGTTACCCCCGCATTGTTGGATGAGTTGGAGGAAATGCTGCAAGCGCGGAGGAAAGAACTCGATAAATGAGTTTCAGCGTATATTCATTTCTCAACGCGGTCTTCTGGTTTAACATCGGCTTGATTCCGATTGCTCTAATCCAGACCCACGGGAGAATTGTCAAGCGGTACAGCCCCGTCCTTCTGGGCGCCTTAACAGTTTTGGCAGGAATTCGGGTGTTTCTCCCGTTGGATGCCACCTGGTTCCTCGTAATCGATTCGCGCCACGTCCTGCGGTTTTTGCAGCGGATCCTGAATTTTCAGCTTTTTGGGATCGTGCCCGTCTGGGGCCTGGTGGTCTTGATTTGGCTAGGGGGAGGGGCCGCTGTACTGATTCGAGAGGCGTCCTATTTAATTCGGGACAAACGGATCCGAAGCAGTTGGATCCATGTACAGAATGATCAGGTTTTACGCGCTGCTTCTGCCCTCAACATCTCACCCAAACAAATTATCGTTTCACCGCAGGTGGGAACACCTGCCGTCATTGGACTTTTTAGGCCTAAAATCTATCTGCCCGACATCAGTTTACCACACGAAGAATGGATTTGGATCCTCAAACACGAACGCCAGCACATCCGTCACGGCGACATCTGGATTAAGTTCCTGTATTTAATGCTGGAGGCTGTTTGCTTCTGGAATCCTTACATGCATCGGGTCGCGAATAAGCTGAACGAGCTCTTGGAATTTCGCTGCGACTATCTCGTGACCAAGCATCATCCGGAAGCACAAACGCAAGTGTACTTAAATTCCATTCTTCACGTTCTGTATTACCTCGATCGTCGCAAAGGAAAGCTGTCTGGCAAACAGCGGTCTCGCATGTATTCGTACATGGTGTACACCCAGGCGGATCTTCTCCTGCGCAATCGCTTTGAAGCAATCCAAAATCGCCGCCCCAAGCGGCCTTTGGCGCATACAGCAATTGCTGTGGGAGGTATTGCTCTGTTCCTGGCTTCTTACCTTGTACTATTTCAGCCTGCTGGAGAACCCGCTGTCGAAGACATTGACGGTTACTTGGAAATTACTCCAGAGAATGCGTACCTAATAAAGACCGATAAGGGCACTTATGAAATATGGGTAAACGACGCTTTCTTCGGAGTCATTCCAGAAGATGCTGTTCACGATGACCCAATTGATGAACTGCCAATTTACATGGAGGGGAATAAGTAAACATGAAAAAACTTTTTGCATCTCTTTTGGTTTCTTTGACTTTGGTTTTTTGTATTACACCTGTTGCTACCGCCGCCCCTATCTCCACTACTACTGTTGAGACTAGGACCGAGATCTCCCCGCGCGCCGAAGAAACTAGATGGTACTTTCGTACTTATAATGGAAAAAACCAAATGCGTCTCTGGTCTATCACAGAGTCCCGTTGGCTTACCGATTGGATTACAATAAATTAACACATTTTTTAATGGGGTGTGGCAGTCGCTACTGTCACACCCCATTTTTCTTACAAGGTTTACTTCAAATAATTCTCAATTGTCTTTTTTATGTTTTTTATTGCTCTTCTGAGAAAATAACACCGCCCCCAGTATCGTTGTCACCGGCACCGACAAAATGACGCCGATGGCACTGGCCACGCCGCTTACGACTTCCAAGGCCAAATAGCTGGAGCTCATCAGCTCGTGCCAGGGCAGGTCCAGGCTATAGAGGTAAATGATCAGGGTAAAACCGCTTCCCAGAAAAGCCAGGATCAGCGTGTTGGTCATGGTACCCACCATATCCCGTCCAATGTTCCTGCCGGATTTCCACAAATCCCGCCGGGTTAGCTCCGGATTCACAGCCTTCAGCTCACTCAGGGCAGACGATATGGACATCGCCACATCCATCACCGCGCCCAAAGCCGAGATGATGATTCCGGCAACCAAGAGTCCCCGCAAGCCGATGGGCGTTCCCGACTGGCGCAGCTGCAGCAAGGGCTCCACATCGGAAATGCGCAGGCCGTCGACGTGAGCCAACGCCTGTGCGCCCAGCCCGAACAGCATGGCCAGCGCCATACCGGCTACCGTCCCCAGGCAGGCACAGAGAATCTTCCGATTGACGCCGTCTAAAATCACAAAGCAGACCACCGCCACGTAGGAGCACAGCAGGAATGTCGTCAAAACCGTGGGCCATCCCTTCAGCAGAAGCGGAATCAAAAGCGTCAGTAACGCCGCCACTGTGAGAATCAACCCCAAAATGGATTTTGCTCCGGTTTTTCCACCCACCAGAACCGTCACCAGAAGAAAAGCCGCCAGAACCAAATAGATCGCCGTACTGCGGTCATACTCATAAATTGTGGCGTTGTGACTCCCGTCGGAAAAGGTCGAGATAATCAGCGTCACCCGGTCTCCCAACGCCGCTGGTTCGCCATAGAGCGGGCCAACGGCGTTGGTGGTGAGAAGGGTCTGCCCTCGGTATTGGCCCGATGTGACCTCCACCAGCAGGCTCTGGTCGCCTCGGTAAGCTCCGTCTGCATTGGGATCAGGTTCACAGCTATCCGACAGAATTTCTAAAACCCTGCCGGTCTCATACTCGGCGTACTCGTCTCCCTTTTCCCCTGCTTCCCCTGTCCCACTGTGGGCATAGCCGTACAGGGCGGCAAATATAGCCGCCGCCAAAAGCAGAATCCAAAGGGCCAACCGGTTTTTCCGGAGCCAAGCAGCCGGGGCGCCCGTTTTTCTCTGTCTCATTTCCGTGATCCTCCTCATCTCTTCATGAAAGCCACATCGTATCCTATGTAGCATATCAATTTCCAACGCTCCTGTCAAGAAGAGGAGGTCACTTTCATTTTGACCAAAGGTGGGCAGGCGTGATCATCCGTTTCTGATTTGTTTCAGGTACTCATACAGCATGCAAAGGAAATCCCCGGTTGTCGGCGCTTGCGTCAGCTTACGCCTGGCAATTTTAGAAAAGCCCTCGGGGTTTGCCTCCCATCCCTTGGCAATGGAGCTTCGAATGTTTCGCTCCACACTCGGTCTGCCGCAGTCACAACGGGCTGCCGTGAGAGGGTACAACACTTTCGTCAGGCGTTTCAACCGTTTGGGATCCTCCACTACCAGCTCCATGGCAGCCAGAATACAATCGTAACCCTCCTGGCACTGATAGATCCCCAGTTCAAACATCAATTTTTCCAGCTTATCCACAGCCATGCATCTCCTTTATTTGTAGAGTTTTGCAAAACTATAATACCGTATATTGCAAAACTTTTCACAAATATGAGGAAAATCGACAAACAGTTCGGAAAAAAAGCAAAAAATTACTCGGAACAAGGCTTAAGTACATCTTATTTATAAATTTAGCAAAATATGATGCTCAGGACGCAAGCATGCCTTTTATTATTTTATTCCTGTTCACTAAGTGCGTTTGCGCTGATCTATGGCGCCAAAGCGCAGGCAGGTCCCCTGCACGGAATATTGCAAGGGACCTGCCTGTTTTTTTGTGGTACCGGCATCAATGGGCTTCTCCAAGCGCCTGGGCCCCGGTCTGACCACGCGTTTCCTCCTCCGCAGGCTGCGTTTCAACGGGCAAAGACGGCGTTTCCTCCAAAAACAGCTTTGCCATCACTTCCAACAGCCGTCGCATGCCCTTACGGTTGATGGTGTAGTAGCAGACTCTGCCGTTTCCCTTCTCCATGGAGACCAAACCGCTGTGATACAGCGCATTCAGGTGACGGGATACCGTGCCGTGATGCAAGCCCAGCCGCTCTCCAATCTCCTGGCCGTACATGCGTTCCGCCCGCAGTAGCTTTAATATGGCAAATTTGCTGTTGTCGCCAATCACACGGAGCATGGAGCAGATCACCTGATCGCTGACCTGGCTGCCGTCTGCGGCGTCGTCCAGCTCCACAATGATGCCGATGTATGCCACGACCTCTCCCGGCACAGTCCAGTTTTCTCCCAGATACATCCGGTTACACGCCGTACGCCAGAAGCGCACCGTGAGCTTCTCACAGTCCACCTGGGCCTCCCCCTGGCCGGGGCCAATGTGCTGCAGCAGCTCTTTCAGGGTATGCCGTTCCAGGCTGGCGCGCCAATATGCATACACCGGTTCCAACAGAGGTTCCAGCTTCTCCAGCTCCTGGGATAGCATATCACAAACCGGCTTCATCAGCGCCAACAGCTCCTCCAGGTGGCTGTCATAGGCGCAGAGTCCCGTCATAATTTTCCATTTGAACTCCGGAGAGCAATCCAGCCGGTTGATCTGCTCATGCAAAGCCGGCGGCTGCCCCTCGCTGCACCGGCAAAAGGACAGTCCGCTATATGAAATATCTGAAATTTCAAATCCCTGCCCAATCAGAAGCCGCTTGCGAAATTTCATGGCGCGGACTGCGCGGTCTAAATCATCTTCCTTTACATCGTGAAAGCTGGTGATCAAAACCGTCGCCAGACAGCAGTAGCTGGATCCGCTGGTTGCATGGCGCTCAAAAAAGTAACGCAAGCGGGGATTTTGAAAATCCAAAAGGGTCTCTGCCCGCTCCTGCAGCTGCTCCAGGAAGTCCAGCCGGGCAGAAAAGAGCTGCTCCTGCTCGGCATCATACTTCGCACCGTAGGTCAGCAAAATCCTGTGCTTCAGATCATCATAGCTCTCGTGATGCATTGCAAGGCAAATTAGTTCGACCGCCTCCACCAAAACCTGCGGTTTCGTGATAAACGTGATGTCCAAGCGATCACTCCCATCGACCGGTTCCCGGACCGGCGTATTCATATCACTGCAAAATTCCAACATTTTTCTTTATTATACTCCATTGCCAGCGAAAATTCCAGAAAAATTTTTATTTTGCCCTAAAAATTGGGTTACCGCAAAATGGAAGTCATTTTGCGGTAACCCGTACAAACAAGCTTTGTCCCGTTACGGCATGATCATTTCACAGAACCGCATCAGAAGTGTAGCCGTCTGAGCGCGCGTGCAGTCCTTCCGGGGATAGAGTCTGTTGTTCTCCAAACCCTTCAGTAAGCCCGTGCCTACAGCCCAGCTGACTGCCGTCTGTGCGTAAGGATTCACAGTTTCGTAATCCGCAAAGCCGGACAAATCACCGGTTTCCGAGACGTCGTATCCCATAAAATCAGCAAGGCGGTACAGGAACGTAGCCACCTGCTGGCGGCTGGCCGTGCTGTCGACCCCAAATCTGGTCTCCGTCACGCCCATGGTGATTCCGTTCTGATAGCACCAAACGACGGCGTCGGAATAATACCGATCTTCCTTGACATCCGTAAAGGGCGTCGTGCCCGTCACCTCCGGCGAACCCGCCATACGGTACAACACAGTTGCAACCATGGCACGACTCATGGAGTTATTGGGATAGAACCGGTTGTTCTCCATGCCGTTCATGAGTCCCCAACGGGTCACATAGGCAACCTCGTCATAGAACCAGTGGGTCTCCGCCACATCCGCATAAGCAAACGGTACGCCTTCTGCAGCAATGGTCAGATCTCCCGTCACACCCTGCAGCGTGAGAATTCCGGTGTCTGCATCATAGGCGGCATCCTGGAAGGCCTCTGCCGGAGACAGCGTGACGCTGACCGGCAGCAGGTATCCGGAGTCAGCGGTCAACTGAACGGTCAGATCGCTTCCCACCTGCACCTGCTTGGGCGCATCGGACGTCACACCCTTCAAATCCTGGGCGATGACGGCATAGGAGATTTTCGTCAGCGCCTCAAACGCCTCCCGCAGATTTTTAACTGCCTCATCCACCTGCTCCTGGGTTTCGGGGGCTTCCAGGACCTCCGCTGCTGCCGTATAGGCCGCGCGGAAGTTGTCGTACGCCTCGCCTGCTTCGTAGTCCTCGGGATGCTCGTAAGCCTCCTTGGTGCTCTCCAGCAGAGCCTCCAGAACCGTCGTGTCAATGGGTTCCGGTTCCGCAGTTTCCGAAACGCCCTCTGCCGTAATGGTCAGGTTTCCGGTGGCGTGCAAGATCGTCAGCAGGCCGGTGTCCGGGTTGTAGGTGTAACGAATGATTTCCTGGTCCCCCGTCACGGATACCGTTTCAGGCAGGACATAGCCCTCCTCCGGGGTGAATTGAATTTCCAAATCACTGCCGGAAACATACTCTGCCGCACCGTCATGGGTCAGGTGTGTCACCACATACGTAATGCTTCTGCCGCCGGCAAGCTGGGCCATTCCGGAAATGACCACATCGCCCGTCACATTCGGCACTGCAACCGCACCGGAGTCACGGTCATAGGTATAATCCTGAACCGCCTGGCCGTTCATAGTAATCGAAATGGTCTCCGGCAGCTCATAGCCCTCATCCGGAATCAGCTTTCCGGAAGCGGTTTTTCCGGCAGAGACGTAATCCGGTCCCTCATAGGTCATGTGAACCAGCTCCGACGTGACGGAGAAGGTCTGCACGCCTTCCACGGCAACCGCCGTCAGGACCACGTCGCCGGTCACATTTTCCAGGGTAAACCGACCGGTTTCGTTGTCATAGTCATACTGCGTGGAGAGCAGCATCTGGCCGCCCATGGTAACCTGGATCGCCTCAGGCAGGCCGTAGCCCTTCTCCGGCGTCAGCGTCAGGGACAGATCCGCACCCTCCTGCACAGAGGACGGAGCATCGGAGGTCAGGTTCGTCAGGTTCATGGTGATGCTGTATTCTTCCACATATCCATGCTCCCGAACCGTCACGCCGTCCCGGGTCACCGTTATATCATAGCTCTTATTTGCGTATGTGCCGCCGGATACCAAAGCGTAGTACGTTCCTTCCGGCAGGTACAGGTAGTGGTTCTCATCATCGGTATGATCGCCGGAGAACCGCATCAGACCGTCCAGCAACAGGTAGTCGCAACCGGCCGAGGGGATGGGTACCTCATAAACCTGCAGCGATTCGTTGTTCCAGACATGCACGGTGCTCTGACTGCCGGCTGCGTTGCCCACAGCATCGCCGGTTCCGGTGGAAACCGCCTTCACAGAGCCGCCGGCAATGGTCACAATGCCCGCCGCAGCCGCCGTGGAAGCTGTGGTTCCGCCGCCTCCGCCAATGGCCGCACCCTCAGCTGTCGTCACTGCTGTCACAGTTCCGCCATCGATGGTAATGCTTGCATTCTCAAAGCGATCGGACATGCCGTTGCCGATGGCTGCAGATTCTGTGTTGGTCTCCGCATAGACCCAGCCGCCATGTATGGCAACCGGTACATACGTGCCGGCCCGATAGCCGGATCCAATGGCTGCGCCGGGAGATTTGGCAGAGGCATCCTCATGATATTTGGTATAGGCCCGAACCGTGCCGCCGTTGATGGTAACCGTGGTGGGATTGGTGGGCTGGCCGGAAGAGCCATAGGCATGGGAGCTGCTGTGTCCATACATGCCGGAGCCGATGGCCGCGCCGCCATACCAGGCGGTGGCCGTAATATCGCCGCCATTGATGACAACTTCTACGCCGTTATAGCCGCTGGTGCCGGTACCGATGCAGGCGCCAACCTCCGTTGCGGCATGGCTGGTCTCCAGGTCAAAGGTGCCGTTGTTGATCGTCACCTTGGAGGTATAGAGGGTCGTGTCATATTGGCTTCCGCTGCTGCTGCCGGAGCCAATGCCCGCGCCGAAGCCGTTGTCGCGGATGATCCAGGTGCCGCCATTGAAGGTCATGTCGCCGGTGCGCTCGTCCTGCCGTCCGCCGATGGCAGCTGCAAAGCAGGTGGCCAGACCCGTGGGATTTTCCGTATCAATGGTCATGGTTCCCGTTCCGTTAAACACTACGCTGGAATTGATCTCCGTTTTCTTGGCCCGGACGCAGATGGCCGAAACATTCCCCGCGTTCATGGCATTGCGCGTAATGGAATTCTCTCCGTTTACAATGAGAATGTTGTCCATAGCTTGGAAATTGATGGCGCCGTAATAATTCCAGTCCGTACCATGCTCATAGCTCTCCAGCTCCAGGGCAATGTGCACATCCTGCAGGGTCAGCTGCACTGTTCCCGGGCAGTGAACCTTCAGATCCTGATAAGTAACGTCCGGATTACCCTTCAGCGTAACCTCCGTTGCCGCCGGATCAATGGTGATATGCATATACTGAGCGGACTGCGCGTCGGGCAATTGATACAGGCCGCTTTCCGTAATGGTGTACTCCGTTTGATCCGGAATCTGGATGTACTCCGCCTCCTCCGGCTGATAGAAATGCAGCCAGGTGCTTCCCGTGACGCCGTTGGACGCCGTCGCCGTCAAGGTCACGTCGCCTTCCTTCAGGCCTGTAACCATACCGTCTGCCGTCACAGAAGCGATGCTCTCGTCGCTGACGGACCAAGTTACCTGCTTCTGCTCCTCAGTCAAATATTCCGCCGGTTCTACGGTGGCGGTAAACTGCCAGGTCGTGCCCACAGAGGTCACCATCTGGCTGGGGCTAATGGTAATGCTCTCCGGCTGGAAGCCGCCGACGGACAGACTCACCACGTCGCTGAAAACCTCATTGAACGCGTAGTCCAGCATATACACCCGGGCCGTCGTATAGCCCATCTGCAGAGCCGTCGTAAGGTCAAACCGCAACTTCGCCGTCTCGCCGGGTTGATCGCCGGCCAAATAGGTGGCCTCAGACAGAGCCTGCTCTCCGTTTTCATCGGTAAGCTGCACACCCATGAGATAATAATTATCCGAAAGCTCCACATCCAGATAACGGACGCCGTTTTCCTCCACTGCTTCGTAGCTCAGCAATTCCGGGCCTTCGCTGTCCACCGTCAGGGGAATGGAGACCGACTGTACGTCCTCCTCAGAGGCGCCTTCGCCCAGGGCCTCGATGGTATACGTATAAGCGCCGTCCGGTACGTTGCTGATGAGGCCGCCCTCATACTCACAGGTCATATCCCACATCCGGTAATCGGAATTGTAGTAGAACAGACCGTAGTCTGCCCACCAGGTAGACTTGATTGCATTCTCCAGCACATTGGAATAATACACCTCGCCGGTGTCGTCCTTGGTAACGGTAAAGCGCAAGGTTTTTGCATTACGCAACTGATACACCAGAGCGGATACACCGTAAACAAGGCAGAATTGGCGGCTGGATACCATATTGTATTTTTCTTCAAATTCCCCGGTCACCATATTCTGTCCAAGCAGGAAGCCCGAGCCATCCTGATAGCTGAACAGTCCGAGCTGAGTGGCTCCCGTAAGCGGGGTCTCGTCCTCATACACGGTCGGCTCCAGGATGGGCGCCTGGTACCAGTTGCCGTAGAAGCCCAAAAACGGCGCACCCAAATTGACGCTGCCCGCATCCAGAGCCTCCAGATTGACAAAGCCTTCCACGTAAATACCGTTGGAGAAAACCTGCAGATTGGAAATTCCTGTCTGCGTCAGGTCAACCTGCACCGTCACGCTGGCCCGGCTGCCGGGTTCTACGGTGAGCTTTCCATCTGCATCCACATCTCCGGAGTAGGTCAACTTGTACTCCTGCTCCGTCAGAAGGCGGTCCTGGTCGCTCATGAATGCCACGCCATCCTCGTAATAGAAGCCGGGCACCAATATGGAAGTATTGAGCTGATAGTGAAGCGTTTCACTGCCGAAGTTGTGGACATAGAAGGAATAGGTAAAGCGACCCGTTTCGGAGCTGCCCAGTTCACCCTTGGCAATATCGCCGTCATCATTGGTCAGATACGCCCGGGTCTGAATCGCGCCATTCATATTCACCAGACCGGCGCCCTGACTTCTGGGGCTATACAAAACGCCGTCGGGATCCTCCAAAGGCACGGCTGTACTCATCAGCAGCGCATCGGCCAGTTGTCCTTTTCGGTACTCGCTCAAATCCGCAAAGTCTTCCGAGCTGTCTAAATACTGCCGTAAGCCGGCGGCAATACCTGCCATTTGGGGGGAAGCCATTGACGTGCCGCTCATATCCCCATATACGCCGCCAGGCAAAGAGGAATAAATGTGGCCGCCCGGCGCCGTGATCTCCGGCTTCAGGGTCAGGCTGGTCCCAGGTCCCCAGGAAGAGAAGGAAGAGATCTGCCCGGCCTCTTCGTTTTCCATGAAATCAGACATGGAAGGGGAGATGGAGAGAGACTTCTCCTGAGCCGCTTTCATCGCGTCGCCGTTTTCCAAGGTGATGAAGCAGGACGGAATCAGGCCTTCCACCTGCATCCGTGACAGAGCGCCCGGCGCGTTATCATAGACGACCAAACCGGCAGCGCCTGCTTTTGCTGCGGCAGCTTCCTTCTCCGTAAAGGAGAGCGTGCCGCGCATGACCAGCGCGATCTTACCCGTCACATCCAGACCGGTATAGTCGCTGTCCGCACCATACCCGGGAATTACCACATATTCATAGGTTCCATCCAGGCTGGTAAAGGCCATATCCCCTTCGTTGGAATCCGAATACTCAAATTTCTGATCCCCCACCTGGAAATAGGACACATACTTCTGGACGTTTTCCACCGACGCCACAGAAAGAGCCGCATCTAAAGTAGAGGGCGTGCCCACCATGGCGTTATCCGGGTTGGAAACCAAAGACTTCTGGCCATAGGGATGATTTTCCGTAGAGGTCCAGTCGTTACCGGCAGCGACCATCAGAGAAATCCCAGCGTCCTCAATCCGGTTGTACACCCGGTCCATAATTTCTCCCTCAGAGGAAAAACCGCAGGCAGAGCCCAGACTCATATTGATTACGTCTACACCCAGCTTCACTGCATCCTCCAGAGCCGGGAGAATCCATTCGTCTCCGGTCCCGCTTTCCACATCGGAAAACACCTTGAAAATAGCCAACTGCGCGTCGGGCGCTATGCCGGTCAGCGTCTCACAGTCGGCGGCGGCAATACCGGCTACGTGGGTTCCATGGCCCTGGCTGTCATTGACATCCGTGTCATGATCGGCATAGTCATACTGGAACGGAATCTTTTCACTGATGTAAAGATCATCCACGCTACCTTGCGCATTGAAACCCAAATTCTCTAGCGCCAGCTCCACCTGCCGCTTTGTCACCGCTACCGTCTCCGGACTGGCGGCAAAAGCCTCGTGGTCAATATCCAGGCCTGTGTCCAGAATACCGATCAGGGTACCGGCGCCTGTATACTCGGAAGAAGCGTTTACAATATCTCCCACAGAGCTGAAATCAGACTCTACCGTATTCTCTTGCGTCTCAGGCGCTTCATACGTCTGCGCAATCTCTACCGCCCGGACGCCCGGCAACGCTGCAAGGGTATCCCGCATCTCATAAGGCGCGGAAACTGCAAAGCCATTCAGCAGCAAGCTGTATGTATCCAGAATTTCCAGGCCATCCAAGGCTTGCATTTCCCGGCGCGCCTGTCCCTGGGCATCATTCACTGCCTGCTTTGCAGTCAAGTTGGAGGATGCCAGCGCCGTCGCGACATCGGTGTCCTCTTGCAGGTAGGCAATTAGAGGCTCCGCCTCCAATTCTACCAGGAATGTGACCACCTCATCCGGGGCAATCTGCACATCGGCGTCCCCGTCTAGCGGGTTCGTCAACTTCTGGGAATTTTCGTCAGCGGCATCTACCAACACTGTCTCACCGGACGGTGCAGCATGGTCTTCAGCCGCCATCGCTCCCATCGGCAGCAGCTGGACCACCAGCAGCATAACCAAAAGGAAAGCTAGACTTTTTTTCCACATGCGTTTCATCTTGTTTTCTCCTTTCTTTATATGGAATTTCACGTGGCACCGGCCATTCGTGCATATATACGCACGATATTAGCCATAAAATTGAGCCACTATATTTATACACCCTTTGGGAGTAAAAGTCAACCAAATTATTTGTCCAGCCAAATGGGCCTCTGTCTAAAAAGTATAAAACTACAGCGCAATTCCCCATTAAGAAACGTCAAATTTCACGATTTTTTTAAATTTTTCCTTCAAATTCCAATTTTTTCCAAATTCAAATTTGGGAAAAAATTGAAAAATTCCTTATTTTTAAACATTCTCGAACAATTGAGTCAGAAAATGCATAGGGTTTTCCGATATTTTCCATATTTTGCACAATATGGTGCGCACAAAAGAAAAACCAGTTGCCATGCGGTGGCAACTGGTCCCAAATATGTTCTATCGTTTGTAAATCTCAATTCGATTTTCCAGCTGGTCTACAAGCGAGTACCCATTTTGCTCCAAAAGGCGTACCAGATTCCGGTATCCATTCTGCCCATCGGTGGCATACGGCGTATAGCTTCCCTCATTGCCAACCCCCAGTACCACATATTGCGTACTGAGCAAATGCTCCTGGGAGGCATATTTCACATCGTACAGAACGGCTCTCTGTGACAGCGGGACCGTATAAAAGGTCGTAGCAGCGACAGATGCGTCATCCGGAATTTGTTCCAGGAATTGCTCCACTTGCAAATAGTAGCGCCGATCGCTGAGATATTTCTCCGGATACCAAATAGCCTTTGGCACAACGGTCACGGCAAAGCAGGTACATGAAACCAACAGCGCCGCGCACACCGGAGCAAAGCGTACTGCGGCTTTTTTTCTCTCCCATACATCCAAAAAATCCTTCAGATTCACAAGCGTCAGATAAAATAGACATGCTGTGGATCCATACGTATATTGAAAGAAAATATCATGCTGATACTGGTAATCCGACATCAAATTCACAAGGACGTACGGAATGAGCAGCACAAACCGCTCATATCTGCGGGTCAAAAAGGGCATCCCCGCCAGGGGCAAAATGGTATAGGCCAGAAAAGAAAGCTTTTCCGCATCTACGCACTCATAGATCATTTTCATGGGAGACAGCAAAACGGCCGCAACAACAGACAGCAAAGAACCAGAGTCCGAGAACATAAAATTCCGGTACCGGTAAGTCATCACTCCGTCGCCCCGGTTCTCCAGATATGCCGTCACCAAAAAGAACCAGACCAAAGAGGACAGCAACAAAATACTGCCGGTAATCAGTCCCCAACGGTTTCTCTTGCCGCCATAGAGCAGAGAACGCAGCAGCAGCCAAAGGGAAACCACCGCAACGTACACAGCCGCGTCCTCTTTCACCATAAGCGTCAACGCGCCGGATAAAAACACAACCCACCTTTTTTCACAATCAATTCCATAAAAGAGCCAGAGAAGCAAGGGAGTTAAAAAGGCATTCTCATGAATATCATAACTGGCGCCGCCGGAGTAGGCCGGGTAAAGAAGGAGCAAAAGAGAAAGCAGCACAGAAACAGCCGGAGAAAGCCCGTGCCGGCGGCAAAGCTTCCAAAGCGGGATCACTGCGGATACCAAAACTGCAGCCTGGAGAACCTGAAGGGTCACCGGCTTGGGATACAGGCTGTAAAAGGGAAGAAGCAAATAGAAAATTGGCGAAACATGTACGGAAAAATGCGACAAAAGTCCGTCTCGCTCCACCGTTGTAGTAGGCAGCCCTGACGTCTTCATCTGATGAAACATCTGAGAAAAAATTCCAAAGTCAAACGTAGGGCAGCTGTAGGATAATACACGGCAGACAGTCCACACAGAGACAAAAACAAAGAACAGAAGGGCAAAACCTGTCAGAATTATATAGGGACGGAAATTCTGCAGGGGGCGTATAGGTTCTTCACCGTTTTCTTTCCTTCCGTTCCACCCAAAACCGGCATAAACACCCAGCATGGCTAAAATCAACAGGCAACCGACGAAATAAGGAACTGTAAAAGAAGAACATAGCGCTACCAAAGACAGCAGGGCAAAAACAAAAAAGATCCCCCACCGCTCAATCCGCTCTGTTAAAAACTTTTTCGCGAGCAGGGAAAGCAAGATAAAGGCGGTAAGGGTCATGAAACACAGCAGAAAAAAAGACTGCGCCGCTAAACCATCCAGCTCAGTCAAGGAACGTAAGGGCCGGGGCAGAGAAAGATACTGTACGGCCACCGCTATGAGCCAGCTTAGAATCAGACGCCGCGCACAAGCTGCGGCTGTAAAAATCCGAAATGCAGGGGCGCTTCCACGTCGGAAGGCAAAACGAAATTCTTTCATCTTCATACTCCGTTAGAAAATGTCGGCAAACATACGAAAAAAGTGCAAAAAGAAAGAGAAGTCACAGGAAGTGACTTCTCAAAGATGTTGGCATTACCTATTTTCCCGGCCAGTCACCCGGCAAGTATCGTCGGCGCATG
>OIYW01000111.1_pt1 | contig 72681 bp, 72 predicted proteins | sample 1588351 | NCBI WGS metagenome assembly OIYW01 (sample SAMN03283268) | human gut metagenome | biome: human-associated habitat; material: feces | host: Homo sapiens | place: USA | collected 2013 | reverse complement strand
ATCCCTTTGATTTCAAGTTAAGTGAAGTCCTAGAAAATGATACCAAAGAGAAAGTTGCATTGACAGAGGAACAGGAACAAGCCTTACTCTCATTCATCAAGACGGACAATGTGTATCACAAGTATTATGATGATGTGCTGATACTGTTAAAGACAGGACTTCGTATCTCGGAACTGTGCGGACTGACAGTAGCCGATATTGATTTCAAGAATGAAGTTGTGATTATCGACCACCAGTTACTAAAGAGCAAGGAACAAGGCTATTATATTGAAACGCCTAAGACGAAAAGCGGAATAAGGCAAGTACCATTAAGCAGAGAAACGATACAGGCATTTCAACGGGTTATGAAGAAACGCCCAAAGGCAGAACCATTTGTGATAGACGGACGGGGCAACTTTCTATTTGTCAATCATAAAGGCAAGCCCAAAGTTGCGATTGATTACAACGCCTTATTTGTCCGTATGGTAAAGAAATACAACAAGCACCACAAGGACAATCCCTTGCCACATATCACACCGCATACGCTACGCCATACGTTCTGCACAAGGCTGGCAAGCAAGAACATGAACCCAAAAGATTTACAGTATATCATGGGGCATTCAAACATTAGTATCACAATGAATTGGTACGCTCATGCGTCCATAGATACCGCAAAATCAGAGGTTCAGCGTCTAATTGCATAGAAGTATTTACCACGATTTTAACCACGCTTGATAGCGAAAATATAAGAAGATAGACCTAGATATGTGAGGTTTACCACAAAAGCAAAATGCCCGTAGAGCCGATAAAATAAGGCTTTGCGGACATTTAAGAAGATATAAAAAGATAGTCAAAAAGACATATATAATTTATAGAAAATTTTATATTTAAAGTAACAGCAAAGTTGAGAGAGGCGTTCAGATGTTATCTAAATTCAGTGTAAAAAAGCCCTATACCGTTGTTGTGGGCATCGTACTTATCATTATTCTGGGAATCGTGTCTTTTCGTGATATGACAGTTGATCTTTTGCCCAGTATGAATCTTCCCTATGCAATTGTTATGACCACATATCCCGGCGCAAGTCCGGAAGAGGTTGAAGAAATCGTGACAAAGCCTGTAGAACAGACAATGGCTACGGTGAGCAATATTAAAAATATTCAGTCTGTATCCAGTGAAAATGCATCTACGGTTATGTTGGAGTTCGAACAGACCGCCAATATGGATTCTGTGACTATCGAGATGAGGGAAAATCTGGATCAGATCAGTGGATTCTGGCCGGAAGAAATTGCAAGTCCTATGATTATGAAATTGAATCCCGATATGCTCCCTGTACTTGTTACGGCGGTCAGCGCCAAAGGAAAAGACGCGGTGGAGGCAAGCCGGATTATTGAGGACAAAGTAATTCCGGAAGTGGAGAGCGTAGAAGGTGTGGCTTCTGTCATGGCAACAGGAAATATTACAGAGACTGTGGAAGTGACATTGAATAAGGAGAAGATTGATGGCTTAAGCAATGATATTCAGGAAGAAATGCAGGCGCAGCTTGACGAGGCGAAGCGTGCGCTTGATGAAGCGAAGAGTCAGGTTGAGAGTGGTAAAAACGCGTTAGCTTCCGGTAAAAATCAAGCTTCATCAGGTATCGGACAGGCAGAAGCTCAGATTTCGGTAAAAAGCGAAGAATTAAAGCAGGCACAGCTTGAGATTACAGAGAAGATGGCTCAGTTAAATGTGTCAGAGACGCAGTTGAATCAGAGCTTTACGGTGGTGAAGGCCGGAAGAGAAGCGGCTGAGGCTCAGTTAGAACAACTGGAAGATACAAAAGAAAGTTATGATCAAGCGGTTGCCCGCTTAGAACAATTAAACCAAAAGGGCGAGAACCTTACAGAGGAAGAAAAGGCAGAAAAAGCGCAGTTAGAAAGTTTAATTGCGAAATTAAAGCCGATTGTTGCAACTTACGAGGCTACGAAGGATGAACTTACCGCTGCCCTTGAGAAACTGATCGCCCAGGAAGAGAGCCTTGAGGATGCCAAAGAGCAGATGGCAGCAGGAAAGAAGCAGCTGGAAGATATGCAGACGCAGGTCAACAATGGTGCAATGACTCTGGCAGAAGCAAGAGGTCAGCTTGCATCCGCGCAGTTAGAAACAGCAGTCGGGCTGGGAGAAGGCGCTGCGCAGCTTGCAGCAGGACAGACTGCGCTGGCTGTGCAGGAGGCTCAGATGGAGGCGGCATCTAAAGAAGCAGGAGCCTCTCTGGATACGGATAGTATTTTGTCTGCGGCGACTATCGAGGCAATGCTCGGAGCACAGAATTTCCGTATGCCTGCAGGTTATGTAAATGAAGAAGGTATCGATTATCTGGTGCGTATAGGTGATAAATTTGAGAGCGTAGATGAGATGAAGAATCTTATTCTTCTTGACATGGAAGGCATAGACCCGATTAAGCTTTCAGACGTGGCAGATGTAGAGGTGGTCAATAACGCGGATGAAACTTATGCGAAGATTAACGGAAAGCCGGGTGTGATGCTGAGTATTCAGAAGCAGACCGGATATTCGACCGGTGATGTATCGCACCGTGTGCAGGATAAATTAGAAGAATTAAAAAAGGAGTACAAAGGTCTCAAAGTAGTCAATCTGATGGATCAGGGGATGTATATTGATATGATCGTGGATTCTGTACTTGACAATCTGATCTACGGTGCAATCCTTGCGATTTTGATCTTGCTTGTATTCTTGAAAAGTATTCGGCCGACAGTTGTGATTGCATGCTCGATTCCAATCAGTATTATGGCTGCGATTGTAGCAATGTATTTCTCAGGAGTTACGCTAAATATTATTTCTCTGTCAGGACTTGCGCTTGGTGTGGGAATGTTGGTGGACAACTCCATCGTAGTGATTGAAAATATTTACCGCATGAGAAATGAAGAAGGTGCATCGGCGAAGAAGGCAGCAATAGAAGGAGCACGTCAGGTCAGCGGTGCAATTCTGGCGTCGACTTTGACAACGGTATGTGTGTTCCTTCCGATTGTGTTTACCAAAGGAATCACAAGACAGTTATTTGTGGATATGGGACTGACGATTGCGTATTCTCTTCTGGCGAGTCTTCTGACGGCGCTTACGATCGTACCTATGATGTCAGCTGGTGTGTTGCGGGAAACAAAGGAAAAGGAAACGAACTTTTTCGGGAAAATACGCAGCATATACGGAAATATTTTAGAAAAAGCTCTGGATCATAAAGGATTAGTTTTAGCGGGAGCACTTATTCTGTTTGTGGGGAGTATTGTTCTGGCAATGTCCCGGGGGACAGAATTTATGCCGGCAATGGAGAGCACCCAGATCAGTATGACACTTGAGACGGAGAAGGGAACAAGTCTTGAGGATACTGCAAAAGAAGCCGATAAGGTTATGGATGAAGTTGGAAGGATAAAAGATATCGAAGATGTGGGAGCGTTGGTATCGACTTCGGATCTGATGGGGACACAGACAGTTACTAATCAGGTGTCCTTCTATGCAATTACCAATGATAACCCTGAGCTTTCCAACAAGGAATTACAGAAGGAGATTGAGAAACGGACGAAGGATGTTGACGGAGAGTTGACGATCTATATGTCCAATATGGATATGAGTGCGCTTGGCAGTTCCGGTGTCAACGTGCAGATTCAGGGAAAAGACCTGGATAAGCTGCAGGAAATTTCTTCTGATATAAAGAAGCTTGTGGCAGATACGAAAGGGACTCAGAACGTATCTGACGGAACTGAGGAAAATGGTGAAGAATTAAGAGTTTCTGTGGATAAAGAAAAGGCGGCAAAATATGGACTGACAGTGGCGCAGGTTTATCAGGAGCTGTATGGGAAGCTGGCAGAGCCGAAGCAGGCAATGACGCTTGGAACCGATACGTATGATTATGATGTGTATGTGGTAGATGACGCAAGAGAGACATTAAGTCGGGCGGATATCAAGGACATGGTCATTTCTGCAAAACAGCAGGATGGAACAACGAAAGAAGTGAAGTTATCTGAGATTGCTTCTTTTGAAGACACAACTACACTTCAGTCAATCAATCACCTGGCGCAAAATCGTTATATGTCTGTGACAGCGGAGCTAAAAGAGGGATATAACATTGGACTTGTGAGCAATGAGATACGAAAAAAACTGGATGAATATAAAGTGCCGGAAGGATACGAGATCAAGATGGCAGGTGAAGATGAGACGATCAATGACGCGATGACAGAGCTATTCAAAATGCTGGGACTTGCTCTTGTATTTATGTATTTGATTATGGTAGCGCAGTTCCAGTCCCTGAGGTCTCCGTTTATCATTATGTTTACGGTACCTCTGGCATTTACAGGAGGGCTGCTTGCACTTTGGATGGCGGGAATGTCTGTCAGTGTTATTGCAATGATTGGCTTTGTAATGCTGTCCGGTATTATTGTAAATAATGGAATTGTGTTTATAGATTATACGAATCAGCTGATGGCGGGAGGCATGCCGAAGAAAGAGGCACTTGTCACTGCCGGCAAGACGAGACTTCGTCCGATCATTATGACAGCGCTTACTACCATTCTCGGACTATTTACGCTGGCAATGGGAGTTGGAATGGGAGCAGATATGGTTCAGCCTATGGCTGTGGTGACGATCGGAGGACTGATCTACGGAACCATATTAACTTTAGTGGTAGTTCCATGTATTTTCGCTCTTTTCCACAGACGAGAGAAGGCAAGGCTTGTGGAAGAGATGGAAGACAATTAGGAGGAGACAAGATGATCAACAAAGCCATTGAATTTGCAACGAAAGCACACGAAGGACAACTGAGAAAGGGAACGAAACGTCCATACATCGTTCATCCGATAGAGGTGGCCGATATTGTGTCTACGATGACCACTGACGAGGAAGTTATAAGTGCAGCAGTGCTACATGACACGATTGAAGATTGTAAGGATGTTACAAGAGAGATTCTTGCACGGGAATTTTCTGAGCGGGTGGCATCAATTGTAGCACAGGAAAGCGAAGACAAATCCCGTACATGGATGGAGAGAAAAAGTGCTACTATTGAACATCTGCGAACTGCTCCAAGGGAAGTACAGATGGTAGGACTTGCAGATAAGCTGTCCAATATGAGAGACATTAATCGGGATTATCCGGTGTACGGAGAAGAATTATGGAATCGTTTCCGAATGAAAGATAAGAAAATCATTGGCTGGTATTATAAAGGGATCATGGAGGCGCTCGCGGAGGCGTTCCGGGGTGTGGAGGCGTACGAAGAGTATTGCCGTCTGGTTGAAAAAAATTTTGGAAAATAGGTTAGATATAGGAGAAAAAAGAAATGGATAAAGGGGCAATGTATCAATTGATGAATCAACAGTTAGAAGGGCTTTTGAAAGCCACACCGTATAGGATCTCAGGGCTTGCAAATGCTTCTGCGCTGCTGTGGGAGACTCTTAGGGATATTAACTGGGCAGGATTTTATCTCATCGAAGATGGAAAGCTGATTCTGGGACCATTTCAAGGGAAGGTTGCCTGTACAGAGATTGAGATTGGGCGTGGCGTATGTGGGACTGCAGTGGAAAAGGACGAAGTTCTTCTGGTAGAGAATGTGCATGAATTTCCGGGGCATATTGCCTGTGACAGCGCGTCTGAATCTGAGATCGTGCTTCCGATTCATTACAATGGAGAGGTGGTAGGAGTGTTGGACATTGACAGTCCGCTTCCGGCAAGGTTCGACGGGGAAGATGAAGAGGGACTTCGTAAATTCGTGGAAGTGTTGGAAAGAGATCTGGGAAGGAAAGGTGCAGGAGCATGGTAAAGGGCGTAATATTTGATATGGACGGTACGATGTTCGACACGGAACGCTTATTAACGATTGCGTGGCATAAAGCAGCCGGGGAAATGGGCGTTACGATTTCCACAGAGCTTATGGATGCATGCAGAGGGAAAAGCACGCAGGCAATCGGAGGGCTTTTAAGAGCAGAATTCGGGGAGGATTTTGATTATGACCGGATCTGTATGTTCAAGAATAAAATCTATCATGAGATAATCGAAAAAGATGGTGTGCCTCTGAAAAAAGGGTTGAAAGAGTTGTTGGAATTTTTAAAAGAACAGAAGATTCCGGCGGCGGTTGCAACTTCTACAGGTAAAAACAGTGCGGAAATGGTTTTAAAGAAGGCAGGGGTATATGATGTGCTGTCTGCACATATGTATGGAGATATGTTAAAGGCTAGTAAGCCGGAACCGGATATTTTTCTTGAGGCAGCGAAGAAGATAGGACGAGAACCGAAGGAATGTCTTGTTATTGAAGACAGCATATCGGGAATTTTGGCGGGGAAAGCAGCCGGCGGTTACGTGATCTATATTCCGGATGTGATGAAAGTGCCGGAAGAAGTGAAAGAAGGAATTACAGCAGAATTGCCGGATCTGTCCCATGTGATCGGGTGGATCAAAGAAGAAAACAGGAGGTGATACTTGATGTACGAAGCAGAAACAGCAAGGTTACAGGAAATCATTGATGACAGTGAGAATATCGTCTTCTTTGGCGGTGCGGGAGTATCAACGGAGAGCGGTATTCCTGATTTCCGAAGTGCGGATGGAATCTATCATCAGCAGTATCGGTATTCGCCGGAACAGATTGTAAGTCACAGTTTTTTTATGCGTAACACAGAGGCATTTTATGAGTTCTACAAGGACAAAATGATGTTTCTTGAAGCGAAGCCAAATGCTGCGCATCTGAAGCTTGCCCAGTTAGAGGCAGAAGGAAAGTTGAAGGCTGTGATCACACAGAATATTGACGGACTTCATCAGGCGGCGGGAAGTAAGAACGTATGGGAGCTTCACGGAAGTATTCACCGCAACTATTGCCGGAAATGTGGGAAGTTTTATGATGCTTCCTATGTGAAACATGCAGATGGTGTGCCCCGGTGTGAATGTGGAGGCTTGATCAAACCGGATGTTGTTCTCTATGAGGAGGGGCTTGATCCACAAGTGATCGATCAGAGTATCCGTGCCATCCGGGAGGCGGATACATTGATTATTGGCGGAACCTCACTGGTTGTATATCCGGCGGCCGGCTTCATCGATTATTTCCGGGGGAAACATCTGGTCGTTATTAATAAGAGTGCAACGGCAAAAGAAGTACGCGCAGAGCTTACAATTGCAGCGCCTATCGGAGAAGTAATGAAAGGAATTGTGTAGAAGACAGCGCTTCCGAAAAACAAAGAGTTTCGGAGGCGCTTTTTGTGTTTAATAAAGTTGAATTTTGTGTTTAGTATAAAGTAACAAAGTTCGAATAATTGTTGTATTATACTTGCATTTCCGAAAGAATACTGTATAATATAAGCTGTTTGACGATTTTAAAAGAAAAGTTTAATAATACTAAACGAGAGGCGTAATAAAGTGGATATAGGAAAGAAGTTAAAAGAGCTGCGCTTGCAGAATGAGCTGACTCTCGGAGACTTGGCGTCACGCAGTGAATTGACGAAGGGGTTTTTGTCTCAGGTAGAGCGAAATCTTACAACACCCAGCATCGCGACACTGGCAGATATTGTAGAGGCGCTGGGCAGTAATTTGTCCGAATTTTTCCATGAGGAAGAAGAAAAACAGATTGTTTTTTCGAAGCAGGATTTCTTTGTGGATGAGCAGGAAGATTATCAGATTGAGTGGGTCATTCCGAACGCGCAGAAGAATCAGATGGAGCCGATCGTGCTTACCCTTCATCCCCACGGGAAGAGTCAGAAAATATTATCCTATCAGGGCGAAGAGTTCGGCTATGTGCTCAAGGGAGCGATTACGATCGTACAGGGAAATAAAAAGTACAAAGTAAAGGCAAAAGAAACATTTTATATGAGCGGTGATAAGAGTCACTACCTATATAATCATGGAAATAGTGAAGCGAAAGTGTTATGGGTGATAACACCGCCTATGTTTTAGAGAAATAAGAAATGTGACAAGTAGTTGATTTTATGTGAGGGTTTTCTTAGAACAGGAAGGAGATGTCAAATGGAAGAGAACAAGATTATTGAGTTTCGCGGGATCGTGAAACAGTTCGGCAGCCAGATCGTGTTAAAAGGGATCAATCTGGATATTTATGAAAATGAATTTGTAACCCTTCTGGGACCAAGCGGATGTGGAAAGACTACATTACTTCGGATCCTGGGAGGATTCTTGGATGCTGATGAGGGAAAAGTTATTTTTGACGGAGAAGAGATCAGTAAGAAACCGCCTTATGAGAGAGAGCTCAATACGGTATTTCAAAAGTACGCATTATTCCCGCATCTTAGCGTATATGAAAATATTGCATTTGGACTGAAGATCAAGAAAGTAAGTAAAGACGTCATTGATCAGAAAGTGATGAAGATGCTGAGGCTGATCGGTCTGGAAGGATATGAAGATAAGAATACAACTTTACTGTCCGGTGGACAGCAGCAGCGTGTTGCCATTGCAAGAGCGCTTGTAAATGAACCGAAGGTGCTGCTTCTTGATGAACCGCTGGCGGCTCTTGATTTAAAGCTTCGTAAGGAAATGCAGTATGAGCTGAAAAGGATCCAGCAGGAGGTTGGAATTACATTTATTTTTGTTACGCACGATCAGGAAGAAGCGCTTACCATGTCTGATAAGATCGTAGTTATGAAAAACGGTGAGATCCAGCAGGTTGGAACACCACAGGATATTTATAATGAGCCGGCGAACCGGTTTGTTGCGAACTTTATTGGTGAAAGTAATATTTTGTCGGGAACGATGATAGAGGATTATAAAGTACAGTTTGACGATCTTGTGTTTGACTGCGTAGACTATGGCTTTAAAGAAAATGAGAAAGTTGACGTCGTCATCCGACCGGAAGATATTGATATCGTGCCGATTGAAGATGGAAAAATGACCGGAGAGGTATTAAGTGTCCTGTTCAAAGGGGTACATTATGAAATTATGGTGGAGACGGTTCCGGGTACGCAGGTGACGGTGAATATGCGGGTGATCCGCAATCATGATGTGACAAGCGACGATGGAAGTGAGAAGATCAGCGCCAATAATTTCTATATCGACATTGACGATGTGCCGGAAATGGACGATAAAGAGATCATTGCACTTTCTAATGCGCAGGCATGGGAAGTAGAAAGTGATGAATATGTATCCATTGCCAGAGTAGAGTATGAGCTGGCGGAAGAGGAAGGACAATATCCGGTTACCTTTACCACTTCAAACGGGACAAGCATTGAGTGTACGATTTTTGTTGTGGATCAGCCATTTGTGAAAAACGAAAAGGCAAATGAGGCTGTTATGGCATTTAACTTTATCAAAACCGTGGATGAGATCAAAGAGTCTCAGGCGCTTGATACAGATCTTAAGACGTGGGCCAATGCTCAGGGGTGGAAGCTTAGCAATGAAGACGAGAGCGTTGATATCAGTGTAGACTATGAGTTTGATTCGGATGAGATAACAGAAGGTGTGTATCCGATTACATTTTCTACTACAGGTAGAGAGTTTAAGATTCATACGACAGATTATACGGAGGAAGGTCAAGAGGTCGGATTGACATTCTTCCCGGAAGACATCCATGTGATGTCCAAGGTGACATACTAATGAAGAAATTTTCACAGCTTGCGCTGCCATACATTATCTGGGCGATATTGATGCTGGTGCTTCCTATGACGTTGATCGCGCTGTATTCCGTCATGGAGCCGGGCAATAGCATTATATCGTTCTCCTTTACGCTGGAGCATTATATTAAGTTTTTTACCGACCCGGACTTTTTATTAATCCTCTGGCGCTCTCTTATGATTGCGGTCAAGACGACCATTATCTGCCTGCTTCTAGGCTATCCGGTGGCATATTTTATTGCACGAAGCAGAGAAAAAGTACAGAATGCGCTGATTTTATGTATTACGCTTCCGATGTGGATCAATATGCTCGTAAGAACGTATGCGTGGATCGGTATGCTAAGTGAAGGCGGTCTGATCCAGAAAATATTGTCCATGATAGGACTGGGAAATAATGAGCTGCTCTATACAGAAGGCGCAGTCCTTCTTGGGATGGTCTACAATTTCCTGCCGTTTATGATCTTACAGATCCAGACCTCTCTGTCTAAGATGGATCATTCGCTTCTGGAGGCAAGTGCCGATCTTGGAGCGAGCCCGGCACAGACATTCCGGCGCATTACACTGCCGCTGTCACTTCCAGGGGTGATCAATGGGATTACGCTTGTATTCCTTCCGGCAGTAAGTTCCTTCTTTATTCCCAAATTATTGGGAGGAGGACAGTATTTCCTGATTGGAAATATGATTGAAAACCAGTTTATCACAGTAGGTGAATGGAATTTTGGAAGCGCGATCTCTATGATCATGGCAGTGATCATGATGCTGCTTATGATGGCGGTGAGAAAAGTTGAGATTCACAACCAGGGCGGAAAGGAGGAGTAATCATGCAGAACAGAGGAAAAAGACCGTTTGGAAAAATATTGATGATCCTGATGATCATTTTTTTCTATCTTCCCATTGCGTATATGATTATTTTTTCTTTCAATGATGGGAAATCACTGACTAGCTTTACCGGCTTTTCTCTGCGCTGGTATCAGCATATGCTGGAGTCCCAGGACATGATGGAGGCATTATATACAACCTTCAGCGTTGCGCTGCTTGCGACTTTTATCTCTACGGTTGTCGGAACCATTGCGGCTATCGGACTGAGTAAATCTAAAAAAGTGATCCGTAATCTGATGGAGCAGGTGAATAACCTGCCGATGATGAACCCGGAAATCGTAACCGCCATTGGCTTTATGCTTTTGTTTATTACATTCAAGGTGGAAAAGGGATATGTCACAATGCTGCTTGCGCATATTGCATTTTGTATTCCATATGTGATCCTGTCTGTAATGCCGAAGATTAAGCAGCTTGATCCAAACCTGGCAGATGCAGCGATGGATCTTGGGGCAACGCCATGGCAGGCGCTTCGTAAGGTAATCGTGCCTCAGATTGCGCCGGGCATTATCTCCGGAGGGCTGATCGCATTTACAATGTCGATTGATGATTTTATCATTTCTTATTTTGTTACCGGAGGCGGTGTGAAGAACTTAAGCATTATTGTGTATACGATGAGCAAACGTGTGAATCCGAGTATCAATGCGATATCAACATGCATGGTAGTGATCATTACACTGATGCTTCTGATCATCAATCTGGCACCGGTTATATCCGCAAAGAGACGGAAGAAGGAAGTGATCAGAAAGCGAAGAATTCTTCCGGGGGCACTTGTAGCGGCGGCGCTCGTAGCCGTGATCGTGATCGTGAAGTTTGGTGGCGGAAAGGAAGAAAGACCCTTCGAAGGTCAGACACTCCATATCTATAACTGGGGGGAATATACCGGAGAAAATATTATCGGGGATTTTGAGGAAGAAACAGGAGCAACTGTTGTTCAGGAAAATTTTGACTCCAATGAGCAGATGTATATCAAAGTTGCAAATGGGGAACCGTATGATATTCTGGTGCCAAGTGATTACATGATCGAGCGGTTGATCCAGGAGGATCTTCTGCAGAAGCTTGATAAATCTAAGCTTACATGCATGGATAAATTAGCCGATGCGGTGAAAGGGCTTTCATATGATCCTAATAATGATTATTCTGTGCCTTATTTCTGGGGGACTGCCGGAATTGTCTATGACAAGACGAAGGTGGACATTAAAGATCTGGAAAAAGAAGGCTTTGGCATTTTCCTTGATCAGAAATATAAAGGGGATGTGTATCTCTATGACTCAGAGCGTGATTCCTTTATGATGGCGCTTAAGGCCCTGGGCTATTCGATGAATACGACAGATGAAAAGGAAATAGAGGAAGCATATAACTGGCTTGTCCAGTGTGTGGAGACAATGGATACGGAAATCGTGACGGATGAGATCATTGACAACATGGCACAGGGAAGAAAGGCATTGGGACTTATTTACTCCGGAGATGCAACCTATGTCATGGATGAAAATGAAAACATGGGCTATTATTTGCCGGAGACAGGAACAAATCTCTGGTCTGATGCTATGGTTATTCCGAAGAATGCGAAGAATCCTGAGCTTGCTCACGCATTTATCAATTATGCAAGTGATTATGACGGCGCATATGACAACTCCAGTTATGTGGGATATACATCCGCAAATCAGGAAGTTATGGATGACATTTACGGAGAGGGCGGAGATTACGAAGGAATCGAAGCCTACATCCCAAGAATTGATAATCTAAATGATGAAGTGTTCGTGTACAACGAAGATACAAAGAAAATTATGGGAGATCTGTGGAGCCGGGTAAAGATTGCGGCAAGTAACGCGGATTAAGAAGAAGCCGGACAGCAAAAGTGTCCGGCTTTCTTTGTTTGGTTTATTTTATTGAAAGATTTCTATACTTCGCTCAAGAATTCCTTTTATATACGCAATCGCAGTTCCATAATTGGTAATCGGAAGCTTTGCGTCTTCGGCACATTTCAGACGGTATCTCATTTCCCTTTCACTTAGCGTACATCCGCCGCAGTGGATGATCATCTTATATTGCTCAAGTTCCAGTGGGAATTCGGTACCGCTTGTAAATGCGAAATTTAATGTTTTCCCGGTATACTCTCGTATCCATTTTGGAAGCTTTACCGTGCCAATGTCTTCGCATTGCCGGTGGTGGGTACAACCTTCGCACAGGAGAATGGTGTCGCCATCCTGCAAAGTGTCCAATGCGCGGGCGCCATTTACAACAGTGTCAAGATTGCCTTTGTATCTTGCAAATAAAATCGAGAAAGACGTCAGAGGAATGTCCGGAGGAGTCAGTTTGCTGATCTTGCCGAACACCTGACTGTCAGTGATCACGAGAGACGGAGCTTTGCCGAGATGGTTTAACGTATCGGCGAATTCAGAATCTCTGGTGACGATGGCGGTTGCACCGGTGTCTAAAATATCCCGGATTGTCTGCTGCTGTGGCAGGATAAGCCGTCCTTTTGGAGCTGCTTTGTCAATGGGAACTACGAGAACGACAAAATCATTCGGGTGGATCAGGTCACTGACAATATGGTTTTTATCATCTTCAGCAGGTGCGAAGGCGGCAATTCGTTCCTTTAATGTGTAAATGTTGTGCCCTGTATGTGCACTTACCGGAATTATGTGATCTTCAGGAACATGGTACTCATGGAGAAAGTTCTCCAATTGTCTTGTGGAAAACTTATTGTTCTTCAGCAGATCCATTTTATTCCAAACGACAAGATAAGGAATCTTCTTTTCCTGAATTCGTGACAAAATAGCGGAATCTTCATCGGTTACGCCGTCGGAGGCATCAATGACAAGAAGAGCAATATCAGTCTTGTTGAGGATTTGATAAGCCTTTTGCACGCGCATAGCTCCAAGCGTACCGGTGTCATCAAGACCGGGCGTGTCGATCATCACTACAGGGCCCAGCGGGAGAAGCTCCATCGCCTTTAAGACAGGATCAGTTGTTGTGCCCTTGACATCAGAGACAATGGCAAGAGATTGCCCTGTCAGAGCATTGATCAGGCTGGATTTTCCGGCATTGCGTCTGCCGAAAATACCGATGTGGACCCGCTCGGAAGAAGGGGTGTTATTTAAAGTCATAGTATTCCTCCTGTGTGAAAATGTGTATAAGATAAACTAAAACCGGAAATCACGTCGATTATTTTCCCGGATCAACTTCAGATTTTCCAATACAACTGCACGGGCTTTTTCATTTGGCACATTCAAAACTTCTTTGTCGATCAACAGATCTCCGATACGCTTTGTCTCAGGAGATGCGTAATCCATTAAATATTCCTGCAAAGTCATCAGTGCATTTGGGTGGCAGCAGTTTTGAATCTGACCGCTCTTACACAATGACATGAAGCGGTCTCCGGTACGACCTTCGCGATAACATGCGGTACAGAAGCTTGGCAGATAATCCATTTCCATAAGCCAGCGTACTACCTCATCCAGTGTACGATTGTCGATAACGTCAAATTGTTCGGACTTTTCATCTTCCGATTCCGGTTCGCAGTATCCGCCAACGCTGGTTCTGGAACCACCGCTGATCTGAGAGACACCGAGGTGAAGCACTCGTTCACGTACTTTTTGACTTTCTCTTGTGGAAATGATCATGCCGGTATAAGGAACGGCAATTCGAATACATGCTACGATTTTAGCAAAAGTATCGTCATCGATTCCATTTGTAAATGCACTGGCATCAATGTCGTCCGCATTGCGAAGTCTTGGTACGCTGATTGTGTGAGGACCCACGCCAAATGCCGCTTCTAAATGCTCTGCGTGCATTAAGAGTCCTGCAAATTCGTAACGGAATTTATCAAGACCGAAGAGCACTCCGATTCCTACATCGTCTACACCGCCTTCCATGGCGCGGTCCATTGCTTCCGTATGATAGTCGTAGTCATGCTTTGGTCCTGTCGGATGAAGCTCAAGGTAGCTGTCCTTGTGATAGGTTTCCTGGAATAAAATATAGGTTCCGATTCCGGCTTCCTTCAACAGACGATAGTTATCTACAGTTGTTGCGGCAATGTTGATATTTACGCGACGAATGGCTCCGTTTTTATGTTTGATATTGTAAATGGTGTTGATAGAATCCAGATAATACTCCATCGTGTTGTGAATCGGATCTTCACCCGCTTCAAGAGCCAGTCGTTTGTGTCCCATGTCCTGCAGAGCAATCACTTCTTTTTTGATTTCTTCCTGTGATAATTTCTTACGGGTAATATGCTTGTTTTTCATATGATATGGGCAGTAAGTACAGCCGTTAATACAGTAGTTAGAAAGATACAACGGTGCAAACAGAACAATACGATTTCCGTAGAAATCCTTTTTGATCTGCTCCGCAAGCCGGAAGATCTTCTCGTTCATATCCTTGTCTTCACAGGCAAGGAGAACAGAAGCCTCTCGGTGCGAGAGTCCCTTCCGCTTAGCTGCTTTCTCAATCAGAGATTCAATCAGCGGAAGATTATTCTTATTCTCGTCTGCATAGGCAAGCGTGTCAAGAATCTCCTCGTGGTTAATAAAATCTTCAGCGTGTTTCGAATTTACATCATACATATTTGTTCCTCCTTTATATTGGGACGTAGCAAAATGCAAAAATGCTACGTCCCAAATTGAACTTTGCTACGTCCTAAATTGAATTTTGCCCTGTCCGTTTTTGCTTTTTTCAGTCCTAACCCCGATTCAGTGAATCGCCGCGGTCGGTTACAACGTGATATCCAATGGCATTCATGCGTATTTCTAATTCGGTTCGGCATTCTGCCGCCTCTTCGCCGGTACAGAGTTTGTTGTCGTACAGCAGGTAGTCTCCTCGTACATCAGCAGGGGACAGGTTGGGCATGACGACGTTGGCTCCGGCAAGAATGCCCAGTTCCCTGCCTTTTGGGTGGATGGTTCCAAGGGCGGTTGTTGCGGGCAGAAGTACACTTGGAATTGCCAGCCTTAAGAGCCCCAGCATGAATAACGTCAGTTCCAGTGTCCCGGCGTTTTCTTTGGCAAATGGGGTGTCGTGATGCGGGATAAATGGACCGATGCCGACCATCTGTGGATTCAGCTTTTGGATAAACAGCATATCCTCAGCCAGATGTTCTGCCGTCTGTCCGGGTGAGCCAACCATGAAGCCGGTTCCTACTTGATAGCCGATAGATTTTAAATCCCACAGACATTGTTGGCGTTTTTGCGCAGTGAGTCCGGCAGGATGAAGGCTTTCGTAGTGTCTGGCATTAAAGGTCTCATGGCGCAGAAGATAACGGTTGGCTCCTGCCTCATAAAACGCCCGATAAGTCTCATAAGATTTCTCACCGATGGAAAGCGTAATCGCACAGTCGGGATAGGTCTTGCGTATTGTCCGAATAAGTTCGATCATCCGGTCATCGGAAAAATATCCATCCTCCCCGCCTTGCAGCACGAAAGTGCGAAAGCCAAGCTCGTATCCGGTTTTACAACAATCAAGAATCTGCTCGTTTGTCAGCCGGTACCGGGTAGCATTTTTGTTGCTTTTGCGAATACCGCAGTAGAGACAATCGTTGCGGCAGTAATTGGTAAATTCAATAAGACCCCGGATATAGACATCATGACCGTAGAAATGATGGCGTTGTCTTCTTGCCAGCAGGAAGAGCTCTTCGGCAAGCCCGGGGGTTCTTCCCTGAATCAATGTGGTCCATTCTTCACGGGAAAGAGAATGTTCCGTATTTAATTTATGAAGCAGTTTTTCTGCTGTATCGTTCGATGTCATAGAAATCCCCTTTCTCATCGTTTGAACTTGTTCTTATCGTTTGGCCTTTGACCGTAAGGGCGAAGGTACAGATGTAAAAAGACCCGGCGCATAGGCGTCAGGTCCACGAAAAGAGCAGGAAATCCCTACTCAAATGTATATGAGAAACTGTCCGCCTTATCACGCAGGAAGTACCTTTGTGGTCAGTACGATTATTAAAAGTATATCACAGGAAAAAACATTGTACAATTGAAAAGAATTTAACAAAATCAGAGAAAATCTGCTATAATGACATATTAATGATACGATAGAAACACGCACACAGCAGGAGAAGATTATGTTTGGATATGTGACGGCTCATGAGCCGGAATTGAAAGTAAAAGATTTTGCAAAATATAAATCATATTATTGTGGCCTGTGCCAGATGTTAAAGAAACAATACGGTCATCTGGGGCAGATTACGCTGACTTACGATATGACATTTTTGATTTTGCTTCTCACCTCTCTCTATGAACCAGAGACAAAACAGACGAAATGTCATTGTAAAGTCCATCCGGTGAAAAAACAGACCATTTTGCAAAATGAAATTACGGAATATGCCGCAGATATGAATCTCATTCTGGCATATTATCATTTGAAGGATGATTGGATCGATGAGCAGAAAGTATCCGGCTTCCTTGGAACCTGTGCACTTCGAAGAAGAGTGAAATCTGCAATCCGAAAGTATCCGAGGCAGAGCAGAAAAATACAGCAAGAATTGAAAAAGCTTGCATACTATGAAAAAAAGAACACCATGTCAATTGACGAGCCTGCGGGATGCTTTGGGCGGCTTATGGCAGAGCTTATAGTTTATCGAAAAGATCACTGGGAGAGCGGGCTTCGGAGACTGGCATTTTACCTTGGCAAATACATATATATTATGGATGCCTATGAGGATCTTGAAAAAGATAAAAAAGAAGGAAATTACAATCCGTTGAAGGCAATGTCGGAGGAAAAGGATTATGAAGAAAAGGTCAGTCAGATCCTGTGTATGATGCTCGGAGAATGTACAGCGGAATTCGAGCGGCTTCCGCTTGTATTAGACATAGACATTTTAAGAAATATATTATATGATGGAGTTTGGAAACGCTATCGCAAATTGCAGGAAAAAGAAAATGAAACGACACGAATAGAAAAGTGAGGAATTATAAAATGACAAAAAACCCATATGATGTACTGGGCGTGCCGCAGAGTGCGACTGATGATGAAGTGAAAAAGGCTTATCGTGATCTGAGCAGAAAATATCACCCAGATGCAAATGTTGATAATCCGTTGGCAGATCTGGCAGAAGAGAAATTCAAAGAGATACAGGAAGCTTATGATACGATTATGAAAGAACGTGAAAAAGGCGGCGGAAGTGGTTATGGATATGGCTACGGATACGGCGGCGGATATCAGCAGCAGAGTTCCGGTCAGAATACGAGTACAGAGACACAGGCGGTCTATAATTTTATCAATAACCGCAGATACCAGGATGCACTGAATCTGTTGAACCGCATGCCGGGGAGAGATGCCCAGTGGTATTACCTGAGCGCAGCAGCCAATGCAGGTGTGGGAAATAACGTTTTGGCGCAGCAGCATGCAGCGCAGGCTGTGAATATGGAACCTAATAATCTTCAGTACCGCCAGCTTTTGAATCAGCTCAGTTGGAATACGAGACAATATCAGTCCAATCCTTATGGCGGTGGATACGGCGGACAGCAGTCTACTTGCGGAACCGGAAATATGTGCTGTGATCTGTGGATGGCAGACACATTGTGTGAATGTATGGGAGGCGATCTTTGTTCATGCATGTAAAGGCAAAGAAAACAGCAATAGGAGGATTACTGCTTGCATTTACGATCGTATGTATCGCTCTGGGAAGTGTGATCGAGACAAATACATTGTTTTTACTGGCGGCGGCATCTTATTTTGTAGGAATCATTTACCGGGAATTTGGCGGAAAGATGGGGGCGGCATTCTATATCGCCGGAGTGATCCTCGGCTTTATCGTATCTCCCAACAAATTTTATATCCTGTCCTATGGCGCTATGGGATTTTATATTCTGGTAAATGAATTTGCTTTCCGGAAAATCGCAGAATGGAAAGGAAATGTCAATCGCTCTGTAATCTTCTGGATTGTGAAATACGTTGTATTTAATGTCATGTACCTTCCCATGCTTCTGGGATTTCAGGAATTACTTTTCGGAAGAAAACTTCCGGGAGCATTGATGATCGGGGCGCTTGTGGCAGGGCAAATAGGATTGTTTATTTATGACAGAGCCTATGAATATGTGCAGGGGCGCATCTGGAATAAGGTACGTGGCAGACTTCTCTAAAGGCTATTTTGCTATTGAAAAAATTTCCGTAAATTTATCCTTCGTGTTATACTGATGACATGGAGGATTTTTTTATGGAATTAGAACATGTGACACATGATTTTCTACCGATTTACAATGGAGAATCCAGAATATTGATGCTTGGCACAATGCCTTCTCCCAAGTCCAGAGAAGTCGGCTTTTATTACGGACATCCAAGAAATCGATTCTGGAGGGTGGTTTCGGATGTGTGCGGGGAAGCGCTCCCGGTGACGAAAGAGGAGAAGATATCATTTGCGTTGAAAAATAAAATTGCTGTGTGGGATGTGCTGGCAGGCTGTGAGATCAGGGGGGCGGAAGACAGTAGTATCCGCAATCCCATTCCCAATGACATGAACCTTATCTTAGAACATTCGGATATTCAGGCGGTTTTTACGACTGGCACAAAGGCGGCGCAGTTATATAGGAAATACTGTTATCCACAGACCGGGATAGAAGCGATCGGGCTTCCATCGACCAGCCCGGCAAACTGCCGGATGAGTTATGGGGAACTTTACGACGCGTACGCAGTGATTAAAAAATATTTATAAATAGAGGGAATGAAGCATGACGAGAGAAGAAAGAGTGGACAGTTTAATTGCATATTTGAAAAAAGAAAATTCAGGTTATGATACCCTTCAGGAACCTTATGATTATGAGGGAAAACGCAGACTCTTAAGAAGTCTTATGAATGTCCGATTTCCAATGGGAATTTCCGAGGAATATCTGAAAATACAGAATGAACTTTTAAGGGAAGAAGCGGAAGAAAAAGGTGTTGTGGAACTGGAAGATATATCGCCAATCGGAGAGCTTTATCCTTGTACAACGATAAAAAATGTAGAGAAGATGTCTCTCTGGAGAGGAGATATTACAAGGCTTTCGGTGGATGCCATTGTAAATGCGGCAAACAGTCAGCTTCTGGGCTGTTTTGTGCCTTGTCATGGATGTGTTGATAATGTGATTCACTCGGCAGCAGGTGTGGAGCTTCGGAATGAATGTGCCAAGATCATGGAACAGCAGGGACACGAAGAACCAACCGGAAAAGCCAAAATTACAAAAGGTTATAATCTTCCGGCAAAACATGTGATTCACACAGTGGGGCCGATCGTGGGGATGGAAGTTACCGAGAAGCAAAAAGAAGAATTGAAATCATGCTATGTAAGTTGTCTGAAACTGGCAGAAAAGAATGGCCTTAAGTCTATTGCATTTTGCTGTATTTCTACCGGGGAATTTCATTTTTCGAATAAGCTGGCAGCGCAGATTGCTGTGGAGACGGTGGATCGGTATCTGTCGGGTTCTAACTTAGAGAGAGTCATCTTCAATGTATTTAAAGAGGAAGATGAATATATTTATCGGAAATTATTTCTGTAGGTGGAGAAATTCAAGAGTCAAAAAAGCCGGAATCATTGATATTACAATGGTTCCGGCTTTTTAAGAGCAGATAACGGGAATCGAACCCGCCTCTCCAGCTTGGGAAGCTAGCATTCTACCGATGAACTATATCTGCACACTACATATAATAATGCTGTTGAAGATGAAAATCAAGGTAGTTCTTTCGAATTTCTTTCAATTTTTTTAAAATTTTTTTAAAAATAATTTTTGATATAATACTTGTTGACAAACTATATTATACAGAATATAATATAGCTAAAATAATAATATTATGAATTTCACAATGTTTAGAAGCTACATAGAAAGGGAGTGATATGAATGGTATTCAATACCGGAGCAGCTCTTTTGGATGCGATTGTACTGGCAGTTGTTTCAAGAGAACAAGAGGGAACCTACGGGTACAAGATTACCCAGGATGTGCGAAAGGCGCTGGATGTGTCAGAGTCTACGTTATATCCGGTTCTTCGCAGACTTCAGAAGGATGAATGTCTGGAAGTTTATGACCGGCAGTTTGACGGGCGGAACCGCCGATATTATAAGGTGACGGAAAAAGGAATTGCACAGCTTAATTTATATCGTGTAGAGTGGAAAAATTATTCAAAGAAGATTACAAGTATGTTTGAGGGAGGTGTGACTGCATGAACCGCATAGGATTTATGACACAACTGGCAGCATTATTGCAGGATGTGCCGGTAGAAGAACGCAGAGAGGCGATGCAGTATTATAATGATTATTTTGATGATGCCGGAGCAGAGAATGAACAGCAGGTGATTGCAGAATTAGAAAGTCCGCAGAAGGTCGCAGAGAATATCAAGGCAGATCTGAAAGGAATGTCTGCGTACAATGGCGAGTTTACAGAGAACGGATATACAGATGCAAGATTCGATGATAGGAAGATGCCGGAAAAGAGATATGAATATCAAGGACAGCCGGAGCAGAAAGAACCGCCGAGGACGAGTAACACAATGAAAATAATTCTGATTATAGCGATTATTTTAGTAGGTGGCCCGGTTCTTATTCCGTTGGCGCTTGGTTTTGTGGCGTTAGTGGCAGGATGTCTTATTGCACTGGTGGCAGTTTTTGCTTCGATTGTAGTGATGGCGGTGTCAGCGGTTATTGCTGGTGTTGTGTTGGTTGTAAATGGGATCATACTACTGATACCGGACTTTGCAGTGGGAATCGGGCTGTTGGGCTTGGGTCTGATTCTGACAGCTCTTGGCGTTGTCGGAACTGTGGCAGGCGTGAGGCTTTGTATCATCGTTCTTCCGGCAATTTTCCGGGCAATCGTTTCAATTTGCAGGAAGCCATTTCACAGAAAGGAAGAGGTTGGAGCATGAAAAAAGGATGGAAAATATTCTGGATAGTTTGTGGCGTGACATTTATCTCAGGACTTGTGTGTTGTATCATATCGCTGTCACTTGGCGTGACAACAGAAGCAATCTCGAAGCATTTTCCGAAAGGATACATCGGCTGGGAGTGGAATGATGACTGGGATGATGACTGGGATGATGACGATGATGATTTCCTTCATCATCACGAGGGAGCAAACCGGCGTGATTTCGGAACTGACGCAGTGGAAAGCTATTCGGGCGTAAGAGAAGTGGAACTGGAGATGGCTGTCGGTAATGTGACCGTGGAGCGCCATGACGGGGATACGATTGAAGTAGAAACTGTCGGCGTGGCAGAAGAATTGAAATTCCACAGTTATATGGAAGAAAATACGTTGAAGCTGGAGGCAAAAAAACGTGTAACAGGGATTGAGGGGGCAGAGAGCGGTACAGTGTACCTCCGGATTCCGAGAGACATGAGCCTTTACGAGATTTCCCTTCAGGTTGGCGTGGGAGAACTTCAGGTGGAGGATATAAGCGCCGGAGATTTATCGGTGGAAGTTGGAGTAGGCAATGGCGTTGTCCATAACTTCCAGGCAACAGAAGCAAGTCTGGAATGTGGCACCGGTACACTGGAAGTAACGGGAAGTGCAACGCAGGAACTGGACATGGAAAATGATGTTGGAAATATTATCTACCATGCCGCTGGAAACCAAAAGGAGTATAATTATGAGATTTCCTGCGGAGCAGGTGAAATCGTTATAGGTGAAGAAGTATACTGCGGAATAAAACCGGAAGAAAAAATCAATAACAATGCTCAGAAACTTATAAATATCGAGTGTAATGTCGGCGAAATTACCGTAGATTTTACAGAAGTGTAAAAACGAGAAGAGAAGGGAGTTTTAGATATGGAACAGAAAAGATTATACAGATCCCGCGACAGTCGTATGTTGTGCGGTGTATGCGGAGGCGTGGCAGAATATTTTAATGTAGACCCTACCCTGATCCGGCTGGGGATGGTACTTTTAGGGTGCTCCGGCTCTGGAATACTTGCTTACTTTATAGCGGCAATCATTATTCCGGATGCGCCGAAAACATATTAATCTTCTTTGAGACGAGGGCGTACGTGAAAGCGTGCGCCCTTCTTTTACTGAGAAATGACCATTTTGATGGTGAAGACGAGTAACTTTTTTTCGTGATGTTACCTGAGGTTGACAAATTGCCAACGGTAGTTGGTTGCTATAAAGTATATTGTTTATAGAAAATTATATATCTAATTTTCGATTATCCGCATAAACACTATACCTTTAAGCATTTTAGAATATAGAAAACCATTCATTTTACCACTTTCCGAGTGGTAAAACGGACGCAAGCATAATTTACAGATATAAGCGTCATAAAACTTCAAAAGAAGTGTAATCACATGAATAGTTATCTACTGTGCCACTTTCAAATGTTTTCTGTCTGATAATTCACAGAATAAAATTTCACGCTTAGAACGCCTTGTAAACTGCCTTTTCCTGTTTTTTTCGGTGCATTTAATAACAGTCATCATCAAAGCATTAAACTGTATTCTAACAATATGCTCGAAAGAAGATGTGTTCATAATCTCACCTTCTTTCTGCATACGCTGAAATATATAAACGGAAATACCGTCTATACCTTTTGGAGATACCGAAAAGAGAATAAGAAAAAAGCCCGCACAAAAACATATCGTTTGTACGAGCTGAAAACACGATTATAAAATTGTTATTCTAATTCAAATGCTCCCGTGTAAAGTCTGTAATATACCCCGTGGTTACGAATAAGCTCCTCATGTGTTCCTCTTTCTATGATACGCCCGGAATCTAATACGATAATTGTATCTGAATTGCGGACAGTAGAAAGTCTGTGGGCAATGACAAAGGTAGTTCTGCCTTTCATTAAATTATCCATTCCCTGTTGTACAAGAGTTTCTGTTCTTGTATCAATAGAAGAAGTAGCTTCGTCTAAAATCATTACAGGTGGATTTGCAACTGTTGCACGGGCAATAGATAATAATTGTCTTTGACCTTGAGATAGACTAGCTCCATTTTGAGTAAGCATAGTTTGATACCCATCTGGTAAATGTCGGATAAATTCATCAGCATTTGATAGTTTGGAAGCCTTTATACATTCTTCATCAGTAGCGTTCAGATTGCCATAACGGATATTATCCATAATTGTACCAGTAAATAAATTGACATCTTGCAATACAACACCTAAAGAACGGCGTAAATCAGATTTTCTAATTTTGTTTATGTTGATACCGTCATAACGTATTTTCCCGTCTGCCAGGTCATAAAAACGATTGATAAGATTTGTAATCGTTGTTTTTCCTGCACCGGTGGCTCCTACAAAAGCTATTTTCTGTCCAGAAGTAGCGTTTAATACGATATTGTGCAAGACAAGTTTTTCTGCAGTATAGCCAAAATCCACATCAAAAAATTCAATTTCTCCATGCAGCTCTGTATAAGTAAGTGTACCGTCATGATGAGGATGTCTCCATGCCCATATCCCAGTTGTATCATTTGTTTCTTCGACAATCCCATTGTTATATCGTATTTGTGTAAGTGTAACATAGCCATTGTCTTGTTCTGGCTCTTCATCAATCAAGTCAAAAATACGTTCTGCACCGGCAAACGCCATAGCCATTAAGCTTATTTGCTGTGAAATCTGCGAAACAGGCATACAAAATGTTTTTGAAAGATTGAGGAAAGCGACAATCATACCAACAGTAACAGAACCGATACCATTTATCGCCATATATCCTCCGATAAGAGCAATCAGAACATATTGAAAATTACCTAACTGCATAATAGTTGGCATTAAAATATTCCCGTATTTGTTTGCTAAAGCAGAGTCCTCACATAATTGTTTATTTTTCTTATCAAAACTTTGTTTAGCTTTTTCTTCATGACAGAATACCTTTATCACTTTCTGTCCGTTAATCATTTCTTCGATATATCCTGTAACTACACCAAGTGTTTCCTGTTGCTTTACGAAGTATTTTGCACTTGCTCCACCGATTTTATTCGTTGCAAATGTCATAAGAAGTGTAACAATAATAACTAATATTGTCAGCGGTATATTGCTGGCTATCATGGAAATTAAAATTGCGATGATCGTAACGACAGCAGAGATAAACTGCGGTAAAGCTTGTGAAATAAATTGTCGCAATGTATCTGTATCATTGGTATAATGGCTCATAATATCTCCATGCGTATGTGTATCGAAATATCCGATAGGAAGTTCCTGCATGTGCGAAAACATATCATCACGAATTTGTTTTAGTGTTCCCTGCGATATTTTTACCATAAGTCGATTATAAGCAAATGTGGAAAATACACCTACGATATAAACGATTGCCATAAAAAGAATGGTATGTAAAAGTCCAGAAAAGACAGGGGTATTTTCCAAGAGCAGAGGTTCAATATAATTATCAATGAGTATCTCTAAGAACAAGGAGCTGGCAACAACAGTACATGAGCTGATTAAGATACAAACTACAACAATTCCAAAAATCAGTTTGTGCCTTAAAATGATATAAGATAGTAAGCGTGGAATTACTCTTGAAAGATTTGTTTTCTCCTTTTCCATTATTTGTCCTCTCCTTTCGTTTGAGACTGATAAATCTCTTGATATATTTCATTGTTCTTCAACAATTCTTCGTGTATGCCATATCCATTGATTTTCCCGTTATCCAAAACAAGAATATGGTCTGCGTCCTGTACAGAAGAAATTCGCTGTGCAATAATAATTTTTGTCGTATCTGGAATTTCTTCTCGAAAGGCTTTTCGTATCATAGCGTCTGTTTTGGTATCTACCGCACTTGTAGAGTCGTCTAAAATTAAAATTTTGGGCAGTTTTAATAAGGCTCTGGCTATACAAAGACGTTGTTTTTGACCGCCAGATACATTGGTACCGCCTTGTTCAATATAAGTGTCATATTTATCAGGGAATGTTTCGATAAATGTATCCGCCTGTGCCAGTTTACAGGCGTGAATGAGTTCTTCGTCTGTGGCACGTTCATTTCCCCAACGAAGATTTTCTTTAATTGTTCCAGAGAAAAGTTCATTCTTTTGTAAGACCATTGCCACTTGATTTCTGAGGGTAAACAAATCATAATCTTTCACATTGTTTCCAGCTATGAATATATTTCCCTCTGTTACGTCATATAGACGGGGAATAAGCTGTACGAGCGAAGTCTTTCCACTTCCAGTAGCTCCGATAATTCCTAATGTAGAACCAGAGGGAATACGCAGTGAGATTTCTGACAGACACTCTTTATCTGTGTCATCAACATAACTAAATCCTACATTTTCAAACACAATTTCTCCATTAGGCATATCGTAGATAGGTGTATTTCCATTTTTCAAAGAGCTTTCTTCGTCTAAAATTTCAACAATTCGTTCAGAAGAAGCTCTTGCCATGTTTATCATTACAAGTACCTGTGATAACATTAAAAGACAGTTTAAAACATTCATAGCGTAGGCAATAAGGCTGGATAATTCTCCAGTTGTCATTAGTGTTCCTTGTGTAAGAACAATAATTTTTGCACCAAACCAGCAAAAAAACAAAAGACAGCCATATACAACAAATTGCATTAACGGCATATTATAAGCGACAATACCCTCGGCTGTGGTAAAAGTTTCGTAAATTCGTTTTGAAACACGATGAAATTTTTTTATTTCAAAGTTTTCACGCACAAAAGATTTTACAACTCGTATGCCTGTTAAATTCTCTTGTACAACGCCATTTAATTCATCATATATATGAAAGACTTTTTCAAAATAAGGGTGTGAGCGACTTACAATAAAGTAAAGACCGATACCCAAAATCGGCACAGCAACAAGAAAAATAAGGGATAATCGCATACTAATCATACATGAGGCAATCAAAGAAAAGATAAGCATAATCGGAGCACGGACAGCAACACGGATAATCATCATATATGCGTTTTGTACATTTGTAACATCAGTTGTTAAACGGGTTACAATACTTGAGGTCGAAAACTTATCAATGTTAGCGAAAGAATATCCCTGTATCTTGTAATACATATCTTGTCTTAAATTTTGTGCAAATCCGGCAGAAGCTTTAGCACAAAAACTTCCGGATAACATTCCACAAAGCATACCTAAAAATACGCAGACAATGAGGATGACTCCTAACTTTGTCAATAGGTTTGAATTGTGCTGACTAATTCCTTTGTCAATCATAACCGCCATTATCATTGGTATTACAATTTCCAGTAGTACTTCAAATAAAACAAAAACAGGGGTTAAAATAGATGTTTTTTTGTATTCCCGTATTGAACGAGCTAATTTTTTTACCATTTTTTTCTTCCTTTCTGCTAGTATGTTATTTTCTAACAGAAGAATTGTAGCATTACAAATGGAAAATGAGAATTCAATATAAATTAACACCGTTAAATAAAAGTTAATATTGAAAGAAATTTACAATACAGATATAATGGCAGATAAGGAGTGATTTTCATGAACACACAACAATTAGAATGTTTTGTACGAGTGGCAGAAAAATTGAATTTTACAAAAGCTGCGGAAGAGTTATATATTTCAACACCAGCGGTTACTCATCACATAAAAAATTTGGAAGAAGAATTGAATACCATGTTATTTATCCGAACCTCTAAAATGGTAAAATTGACGGAAACAGGAGCTTTATTTTATGGAGAAGCAAAAGGTATTCTTCAGAAAATGGTCATGGCAGAAAAAAAGGTCAAAAAGTTAGCAAGTCAAAAGCTTGCTGTGCTTCGGATAGGGTGTTCCAGCCAAGTAGAGCTTAAAGCTTTAGAACAGCCTTTGAAGCGATTGAAAGAGCATATTCCGGATGTGTATCCGCAAGTAATTATCCAAGACTATTTTTCGCTGAGATCCTTATTTGATAATGAGCAGTTAGATGTTCTGATAGGTACAAAGGAAATGATTGCCAAAGTCCATAACTGTATTTTCAAAAAAGTAAAGACGGTTGAAAGTTATGCCATAGTTTCCGAAAACTCTATACTCTCACAGGAAAAAAGTATAAGTTTTAAAAAAATATGTGAAGTACCTTTGATTGCATTACACCCGCGATGTATTCCGTTTCAATATGGGAACAAATTACAAGAATTTATTACCCTTCATGCTCAACAGTATTTTCATTTTTTATGCGAAAATGACCAGTCAGCGATTCTTTTGGCAAAATGTAACTATGGCGCAGCAATATTACCAGAAATCTATATTCCGCCGCATAGAGAGGGGATTGTTGTATTACCTTTTTCTGAAGAACTGAAAGCAATTGAGTATGGAATCGCTTACCATAGAAATTTAAAAGAAAAGCATATCAAACAATTTATTCAACTTTTTTTAGAGAGCGAAAAAATATAAGAGAAAGTCAAGGAACAAATTAATGATTACCAAATACCGAATTATAACATTGCGAAACAGCGTTTTAGTGACAATTAAGCGCTCTAATAGAAAAACGCTTGGGTTAGAAGTGAAGCCAACGGGCGAGGTTCTGGCAAGAGTGCCTGTGCAGTTATCCGATTGTGATATTAAGAAATTTCTTGATTCTCATAAGAAATGGATCATTGAAAAGCAGGCGAGTGTAAAGGCGAGAGAAAATGCCGGAAGCCAATCGCCATTTCCAGTATATGATGAGCTTTCTCAGAGAGAAAGAGAAGAAATCAAAAATAAAATAGTAAAGCGTGTTCGAGATTACAGTTCGAAAATGAAGGTGAGTTATAACCGGGTTACCGTGAGGAATCAGAAAACAAGATGGGGAAGCTGCAGTAGTAAAGGCAATTTGAATTTTAATTATCGATTATTTTATCTGCCGGAGGAGCTGCTTGATTATGTAGTCGTTCATGAATTGGCACACAGACGACATATGAATCATTCCAAGGACTTCTGGCAGGAAGTGGAGAGATATTTCCCTGATTATAAAACTTGCCGAAAACAATTGAAGGAGGTAGGAATAGAAAATGGATAAATTAACAGAAAAGGATTATGAGTTGATAGCAGAAGCTCGAAGAATAATACAGCTAAATTATGATCAGGCTCAGTATAATCATACTGTAGGAGCTGCAGTGCGATGCAAAAATGGGAAGACATATGTTGGCGTAAATGTTTATTCATTACATGGAGCCTGTGCAGAACAGGTGGCGATAGGAACAGCGATTACGAATGGAGAAAGAGATTTTGATGCTATAGTTGCAGTAAGAGGAAAGCAGGGGGAGGAGATTATACCACCCTGCGGAAATTGTAGGCAGATATTGCATGATTATATGCCTGATTGCGAAGTGATTATGTTGATATGCGGAGAACTAAAAAGAATCAAAGCAGAAGAACTGCTGCCCTTTTCCTATTCGGTCGAATAAATAGAAAATCTTTTGAAGACAGGAGATTCAGTAAATGGATAATCTTATTTTTAGTTTAAATGCGACAGTGCCGGTTTTTGCCATGATGCTTCTTGGGCTGTTGTTCAAAAAAATCGGTTGGATGGATGATGTTTTTGCATCTAAGATGAATAAATTTGTTTTTCAATTTCCACTTCCGGTGTTGGTGTTCAGTGATCTTGCCACCGTAGATTTTGAAGAAGTGTGGAATATGAAGTTTGTGTTATTCTGTTTTATAGTCACATTACTCAGTATTCTGGCAGCTTTGCTTGTGGCATTGGTGTGGAGAGATAAGAGTATCAAAGGAGAATTTATTCAGGCCTCTTACCGGAGCAGCGCCGCGATCCTTGGAATTGCATTGATTCAAAATATATACGGGACAGCGGGCATGGCGCCGCTTATGATCATTGGAAGTGTACCGCTCTACAATGTGATGGCAGTCTTGGTATTGTCCGTGTTTCAGCCGGACAATCAGGGACTGGACAAGAACGTGTTAAAGAAAACATTCAAAGGCATTGTCACCAATCCTATTATCATCGGTATTGTGGCGGGGCTGGCGTGGTCACTGCTTAAAGTTCCCATGCCTGCAATTTTGGAAAAGACCGTGAATAGTGTTGGTGGTATTGCGACACCTTTGGGATTGATGGCAATGGGCGCAAGCTTTGAGCTAGACAAAGCATTTGCGAAAATAAAGCCGGCTCTGACCGGAGCATTTATGAAGCTTATAGGCTTTTGCGTGTTATTTCTTCCGCTGGCAGTCGCGTTTGGTTTCCGGCAGGAAGAATTAGTGGCAATCCTAGTCATGCTTGGTTCTGCGACAACGGTAAGCTGTTATGTGATGGCAAAAAATATGGGGCATGAGGGAGTGTTGACTTCCAGTATTGTCATGCTTACAACGATGTTCAGCGCATTCACTTTGACGGGGTGGCTGTTTGTGCTAAGAAGCATGGGATGGATATAGATTATTTGTTTTTAGAGGTTCCTGAAATTTCTGCGATTAAGGCGTCCTGGAGAACCTTCGAAAAGTTTAAACCGCGTTCTAAGTCAGCCTTATTAAGCCAAGCAGGAATAGTAAGAGTTTTCTTGACGGAAATTTCAAAATGTAATTTTGCGTAAGCATCCACATCAACAGTGACAAGGTTTACAAAAGCCTCTTTGTCAGATACATCTAGTTCGTGTGCAATAGAAGGTAAATCAATATCATTGACAGAGGAAGGTTTTGAGGGCTCAAGACCTTCTTTTTTGTTCATATACAGGTAACCGGCAAGGCAGTCCACTGCCTGTGTGAAAGCATCTTCTAAAGATTCGCCACAGGTGGCTAACCAATTTAAATCTGGGAAAATCACAGAATATCCATTGGATTCTTTAAAAAAACATGCGGGATATGCGGATAACATACTATCATCTCCTCTTTTTTCAAACGCGAGCAGAGTAAGGATTATTTTAATCCAGCCTGCTTTTCCATTTCCTTGGATTTTAATGGCATAAAATTTCTCCTTTTATATCAATGTATTAATACGTATCATGTCAATACGTGTTATGGCAAAAAAAGAAAAAGAGGGGATTGGAAAGTGTGAACTGAAAAATTGGGAAATATTAGTGAGATTTCCGGGAATTGTAAAATAGAAAATAAATACTGATTGTGCAAAAAAATGTATATGATACAATATAAAAGAAAAAATTGTGCAAATAGACGAAAAAATGTAAAACGAAAAGAAGAAACTTTAGATATACGGTAAGGAAGTGAATGATATGTTAAAAAAGGTTATATTTAAAAATTTCAAGCACAATCTAAAAAACTATATATTATTCTTCTTGAGTAATACAGTGGCGATTACTCTTATTTTTGTATTTCTAAGTTTGAAATATAATTTAGGAGAAAGCATAAAAGATGAGGCAATAAATTACATTTTAAATATGGACTTTATGATGGCTGTGATTATTCTTTCAGTGGTGTCAGCGTTATTGACCGTTTATGCGGTGCGTTATTACATAAGACTTCGTGTAAGAGATTACAGCATGTTGCTTCTTTTAGGGCTTAGGAAAAAAATGTTTCAGTTGATTGTATCTGCGGAATATGGATTGGGCTGGATCTTTTCTGTAGTAGTAGGACTTTTGTGCGGGAATGTTATGTACTATATATTTCAAGAAATTTTATATCGTATTGATGCTAATATGATTCAAAAATCTGTGGTTGGACCTAAAGCATATTTCTATACCATTTTTATGAGCCTGATAATTATGATTGTAGTTGTTATGATTATGATGACGATAATGGAGGGAAAAGATCTGGATAGTTTTGCGGCAGGCAAAGAAGTCCGTGAAAAGAAAGTGACGAGCCGTAAAGGAGTTTTTATTCCGCTCATCGGATTAGTATTATTGTTCGTTGGAAATAAGAGTTTTATAAAGGGAGAAAAAGGCGAAATAGAGGCGCAGGTTTTATGGATGGTTTCGGCTGCGTTTATACTTTATGTTGGAATAAGTCTTTTGTTGGAAGCATTAAAAAAGAAAAAACAATTTTATATACGAAATCTTTTGCGCTTTAATCAATTATATCATCATTTTACAAGTAACTTTTTAGTAATTTTTATGCTATTTTTGATTCATTTTTTTTCAATAGGGTATGTAAATACTGGAATAGCAGGTTGCTTTCCGGTATTTGTGGATCGAGAATTATATCCATATGATTATGTTTTATCTGCGAAAGGAGAAGATAAAGAATTTTTGAAAAATCTTGCTGATGAATATCAGGGAACGGTAAAGACGGTTCCCATGTTTAAAGTTGTCACTCGTAATGGATTAGACCAATTTGGCATATCGCAAAGTACCTATGAAATGTTAACAGGTGAGAAACTTGAATTGTCGGATGATGAAATTCTGGCATATAGAGAAGACAATGAACCAGGCAAAAAGGTGGAAGATAAAGGAATATGGGAATTATATGAATACATCCATATGGGTAAGTTTCGCGGAGAATATTTAAAACCCGAAATATATCAAGATTTTGGGTACGAAAAATTAAAGGTTAAAGAAATTATTAGTGGAAATTTAATTGGCTGCCTTTCAGATGGATATAGAGACAGTTGGATTATAATGTCAGATGCAAAATTTGAGAATTGTATGGAAAAATTACAGAATGTTGAGGATGAGGCGACTGCTTTAGTGCTATTCAAAATACCAGAAAAAAATCATATGAAGGTCGGAAAAGAATTACAGCAATATGTGGGGAAAAATGGAATCGAAGAATTGGGAAATATGCAAAAAACCTTATATGATGTAAGAAGTATAGTAGACGGAATGGACAAGAGAAATCTTTTTCAATTAAGCAGTAAGTTGCTTTTAGTAACTGCTCTGTTTTTTAGCAGTGTATTTATTTTGAAAATGAAAGCAATGTCAGATGAGAATAGTATGAAGAAAAGATACACATTTTTAAATTCAATAGGAATGACACAAAAAAAGCGGAAGAAAAATGCACGTTTTGAAATCGAATGTACCGCTTTGATTCCTTTGGGGATAGCTGTGGTTTATGGAATTAATTATATCTATAATCGGTGGGCGGCAATCAGGCTTTCAGGAGAAACTGTGGGTGAAGAATATAAGATGGTTTGTATAGGTCTGACAATCATATATTTGATTGTGCAGTTTATAGGAATTAAAATTGTAGCAGTAACGACAGCAAAAAAGGTACTTTAAAAATTGTTTTCACAAAATAGCGTTGATAAGTAAATTGTAGTAGAAAGAAGAAATGAATTATGAAAGTGTTAGAAGTGGAAAATCTTATTCGTAATTATCAAAAATCTCCTCTGAAAAAAAGCGAGGATGATGTAAGGGTATTAAAGGGGTTAAATTTTTCGGTAGAGCAGGGTGAGTTCGTAGGAATTATGGGAAAGTCAGGCTGTGGAAAGACAACACTTTTGAAAGTGCTTGGCATGATTGATAAGCAGACGGAAGGAACTGTTCGCTTCATGGAAAATGACACGGGAAACTTATATGGAGATAAGTTAGCAGATATCAGAAGGGAAAAGATTGGTTTTATATTTCAAGACTTTTATTTGATGGACAGTCTATCAGTAGAAGAAAACATTATGTTACCAATGATACTCGGGCGAGAGAAACTGGAAGTAATGACCGAAGCAGCTAGACAATATGCAGAGCAATTTCAAATTTTACATCTTCTTAAAAAGAACCCATATGAACTATCGGGAGGAGAGAAACAAAGAGTTGCTATTTGTAGAGCCTTGATTAACGATCCAGATCTTATTTTGGCAGATGAGCCAACAGGTAATCTGGATTCCAAATCAGGAAAAATTGTGATTAATGCCCTTGAGAAGATTCATCAAGATTTTGGGAAGACGATTGTTATGGTTACACACGATCCTCAAATGGCAAGTTACTGTAGTCGGATTATTTTGTTAAAAGATGGCGTGATTCTGGATACATTGAATCAAGGAGAAAGTCAGAATAAGTTTTATCAGGAGATTATAGGACGAATGGCGGATTTGTAATCAATTATTTATTTCCTTCACTTCCTTAAGACTTTCTGAAAATTCCCTAAATTCCTTGACAAACCGCGCTTTGCTAGCTATCATATTGAATAGTTTATACGAAAAGGCGTTGAAGAAGAGGAGTATGTATCCTTCCCTGACAGAGAGAACTGCCCAAGGGCTGCGAGGCAGTTTCAGATAAGAAGATACAGAAGGTAGCTTCCAAGCCGGATATCCGAACATAGCAGTAAGATATCCCGGAGTCGTTCCCGTTATAGAATAAGATGAGAAGATAAACGAAGGTGGTACCGCGATATAATATTCGCCCTTTATGAAGAATAAGGGGCGTTTTTTTATGATATAGAAAACTATGTTTCTATATCATAAAAAAGCCTCCGGCAGGATGCACACTGCGGCGTAAGATGTAGATGCCGCATGCTGCCGCCGCAGGCGCGAGAATCTCACAAGCGAGATTCTTAATTCCGCCCTGAAATGTGAAAAATGTGTGAAAAGACGCAGGGTACGTGTCTGACGTATCCAAGTCCGCAGCAAAGGAGAGAGAAATGATGAGTGAGAACTTAGAGACAACGTACAATCCGAAAGCGATTGAATCGAAGCTGTATGAAAAGTGGTGTGAGAAGAAGTATTTTCACGCAGAAGTGGACAGAGACAAGAAACCATTTACTATTGTAATGCCGCCGCCGAATATTACCGGTAAGCTTCATATGGGCCATGCACTTGACAACACTCTTCAGGATGTGTTGATCCGTTATAAGAGAATGCAGGGCTACAATGCTCTGTGGGTGCCGGGAACAGACCATGCGGCTATTTCTACAGAAGTGAAAGTTACAAATCAGTTAAAAGACGAAGGAATCGATAAGAAAGAATTAGGAAGAGAGAAGTTCTTAGAGCGTACATGGGAATGGAAGGAAGAGTACGGCGGAACGATCACTGAGCAGCTCAAGAAGATCGGTACTTCCTGTGACTGGGACAGAGAACGTTTTACAATGGACGAAGGATGTTCCAAAGCAGTAGAAGAAGTCTTCATTAAATTATATGAAGAAGGATACATTTACAAAGGTTCCAGAATTATCAACTGGTGTCCGGTATGTAAGACTTCCCTTTCTGATGCAGAGGTTGAGCACGAGGAGCAGGAAGGAAGCTTCTGGCATATCAAATACCCTATCGTTGGAACAGATGATTATCTTGAGATTGCAACAACTCGTCCGGAGACCATGCTTGGTGATACAGCGATTGCAGTACACCCAGATGATGAGAGATACAAAGATATCGTAGGAAAGAAATGTATTCTTCCGTTAACAGATCGTGAGATTCCGATCGTTGCGGATTATTATGTAGATAAAGAATTCGGAACCGGTGCTGTAAAGATTACACCGGCGCATGACCCGAATGACTTTGAAGTTGGAAAACGTCACAACCTTCCAGAGATCAATGTGATGAATGACGATGCGACCATCAATGAGGAATATGGTGGAAAATATGCAGGTATGGATCGCTATGAGGCAAGAAAAGCAATGGTTGCTGATCTTGAGGAACAGGGATATCTTGTAAAAATTGTTCCGCATTCTCATAATGTAGGAACCCATGACAGATGTCATACAACCGTAGAGCCGATGGTAAAACAGCAGTGGTTCGTCCGCATGGAGGAGCTTGCAAAACCGGCGATCGAAGCGATTAAAACCGGAGAGCTTAAGTTCGTACCGGAGCGTTTCAATAAGATTTATCTGCACTGGCTGGAAAATATCCGTGACTGGTGTATTTCCAGACAGATCTGGTGGGGCCACAGAATTCCGGCTTATTACTGTGACGAGTGCGGTGAATTTGTAGTTGCAAGAGAGATGCCGGAAGTATGTCCGAAGTGTGGCTGCAAGCACTTCACACAGGATGAAGATACATTAGATACCTGGTTTAGCTCTGCGCTGTGGCCGTTCTCTGTACTTGGATGGCCGGAGAAAACAGAAGAGCTTGACTATTTCTATCCGACAGACGTATTGGTAACTGGATATGACATTATTTTCTTCTGGGTAATCCGTATGGTATTCTCCGGTTATGCACATACTGGTAAATCACCGTTCCACACGGTATTTATTCACGGACTTGTGAGGGATTCTCAGGGACGTAAGATGAGTAAATCTCTTGGAAATGGTATTGATCCGCTGGAGATTATTGACCAGTATGGAGCAGATGCTCTTCGTATGACACTGGTTACCGGAAATGCGCCGGGAAATGATATGCGTTTCTACAATGAAAGAGTTGAGGCGAGTCGTAATTTCGCAAATAAAGTATGGAATGCTTCCAGATTTATTATGATGAATTTAGAAGGAAAAGAGCTGACAGCGCCAACGGATCTTAAGAAGAATCCTGCGGATCGCTGGATCTTATCCAGATGTAATCATGTGGTAAAAGAAGTTACCGAGAATATGGATAAGTTTGAGCTTGGTATTGCATTATCTAAGATTTATGACTTTATCTGGGATGAATTCTGTGACTGGTATATTGAGCTTGCAAAATATCGTATTTATCATGCAGAGGAAAATCAGGAGGCGGCAAATGATGCACTCTGGACTTTGAGAGAAGTGCTTAAGAACGCATTAAAACTGCTTCATCCATATATGCCGTTTGTAACAGAAGAGATTTACAGCAAGCTGATTCCGGAGGAAGAGTCGCTGATGATCTCTCCGTGGCCGGTTTATGATGAAAAATGGAACTTTGAAGCAGAAGAAGCTGTGGTTGCTCATTATCAGGAAATTATCCGTGGTATCCGTAACGTGCGTGCGGAAATGAATGTTCCGAATGCAAGAAAGGCAACTGCCTATGTAGTGAGCGAGGATGCATCTCTTCGTGACGGACTTACCCTTCTTAGCGATTCTGCAAAACAGATGGCTTCCTTGAGTGAATTTATCTTAAAACAGGATAAAGAAGGAATCGCCGATGATGCAGTATCTGTTGTAGTGCCGGATGCAACTGTGTATCTGCCACTGGAAGACTTGATTGATTTTGAACAGGAAATTGAGCGTCTTACAAAAGAACAGACACGTCTTACAAAAGAAATTGCCCGCGCAAAAGGAATGCTGAATAACGAAAAATTCGTAAGCAAAGCGCCGGAGGCAAAGGTTCAGGAAGAGCGTGAAAAACTGGAGACTTATGAGCAGATGATGGCTCAGGTAACAGAAAGATTAAATGGTTTAAAAGCAAAATAAATAAGGGGATATAATGAAGAAAATTCATATCAAGAAGCCCGACCTCAAAGGAGGACTTCAGAAATTAAAAGATCTGAAAAAAGAAGATATTGTAGCACATTGGAAAGCCAGCAGAGAAAGGCGTGCACGGATTCTTAAAGCAAGAAGAAACAGTGCTTTTGCGAAGAAGATGCAGCCGGTATATGCATTTATGAATAAGTTTTCGCTGATTTTCCACGGGCTTCTTGCCTGCCTGATCAATTTTGTGATTGAAGCGATTTCAAGACATTCCGTGTTTGAAGCATGGCATTATCTGACCGGATCACCGATGGTATTTTTGTATAACGCATTTATGATCTTTATTACATTTTCCATTGTGTATCTGTTTAAGCGGAGAGTATTTGCCCGAATCATTATCAGCGTGTTATGGCTGATCCTCGGTATTGCGAATGGATACATGCTGATGGTTCGTGTAACCCCATTTAATGCACAAGATCTGAAGGTTGCAACCGATGGACTGACACTTGTAAAGAACTATTTCAATGGTTTTGAGATTGTAATTGTGCTTGTCGGAGTGGCGGCAGTTATTATCTGGATGGTTTCCATGTGGAAACGAGGCGGTCAGTATGCGGGAAAAGTACACAGAGTCCGCGCGCTTCTCGGCATTGGTGTCTGTGCGTTGCTTTATACGATCGCGGCAGATCAGGCTGTGGAGAAACGAGTAGTATCTACTTATTTTGGAAATATTGCATTTGCATATGAGGATTACGGACTTCCATATTGTTTTATGGCGAGTCTGTTTAATACCGGAATCAATGAACCGGATGATTATAACGAGAAGACGATTGAAGAAATTACGAATGACAGGGAGATTACGAAGAGTGAAACAGGAAGAAGCGAAGAGGAACTTCCGAATATTATTTTCATTCAGTTAGAGTCTTATTTTGATGTGTCAGAGGCGGAATTTTTTACAACCTCTCAAGATGCAACACCAAACCTTCATGCAATGGCAGCGGAGCATTCGGCGGGATATTTTAAAGTGCCGTCTGTGGGAGCAGGAACTGCCAATACAGAGTTCGAAGTGCTGACCGGTATGAATCTTCGCTACTTTGGCCCGGGAGAGTATCCATATAAGACGGTACTGAAGCATCGCGTCAGCGAAAGTGCGGCAAGTGCTCTGGGAGCGCTTGGTTACGGCACACATGCCCTGCATAATAACGGTGGTAATTTCTACAGCCGTGCAGCAGTTTTTAATAATATCGGATTCGACAGCTACACAAGTAAGGAATTTATGAATATCCTTCAGTTGACAGAGAACGGCTGGGCGAAGGATGACATATTGATCCAGCACATTATGGAGGCGATGGACACTACAGAACAGCAGGACTTTGTGTTCGGAGTAAGTGTGCAGGGACATGGAGAATATCCGGAAGAGCAGGTGCTTGAGAATCCGGCAGTTACGGTAGAAGGAATCGAAGATGAAGCACTTCATAATAGATGGGAATATTATGTGAATCAAGTCTATGAGATGGATCAGTTTGCCGGAAATCTTGTGAAAGCGATCGAACAAAGAGGAGAACCGTCCGTAGTCGTATTTTACGGAGATCATCTTCCGACGATGGGGCTGGAGGCAAAGGATTTAAAGAGCCGCTACCTCTATAATACAAATTATGTGATCTGGGACAATATCGGTCTTGAGAAACAGGACCGCAATATTCCGGCTTATCAGATTATGTCAGATGTTCTGGATCGTCTGGATATCCATTCCGGTACAGTATTTAACTACCATCAGGAGAGACGTAAGAGTAAAAATTATCTGGCAGATCTGGAACTCCTTCAATATGATATTTTATATGGAGATCAGTATGTCTATGATGGCAAGCTTCCGATTACAGAAGGGCACATGATGATGGGCGTAAAGGATGTTACGCTGAGCAATGTGGTAAGCCAGCTGAATGGCGGATGCAGCCTGTACGGAGAAAACTTTACGAAGCAAAGTAAAGTCTATGTCAATGGAGAAAAACAAAAGAGCCAGTTCCTTAACAATACGAGAATCGATCTGTCGGAGACGGAATTGAAAGAAGGAGATGTAATCTCTGTTCGGCAGATGGGGTCCAGTGATACTTTGTTCCGAAAGGCAAATGATTATATCTATCAACAAGGACAGCTTCAGGTTGTGGAAGGAACCGGAACAGATACTTCTATCTCATGGATGGAGCAGACGGAGGACGAGAAAGAATAATGCCGGAGTATATACCTGCTGATTATAGGGAAGCGGCAGCATATATTGAAGAGCTTCCTAAATTTACAAAGAAACATTCACTTAATCATACCAGAGAATTTATGAAGAGGCTTGGAAATCCTGCTGAAAAATGCAAGGTGATCCATGTGGCGGGAACGAACGGTAAAGGTTCTGTATGTGCTTATATTCAGGCAATTCTTGCCGCAGAGGGAAAGAAAAACGGTTTTTTTACTTCGCCTCATCTGGTATCCGTAAATGAACGAATACAGATTGACCGGATTCCGGTGTCAGACGATATTTTCTATGAAGTATTTTGTAAGGCGTACCGGGCGGCAAAAGAAATGGAACAAGAGGGACTTACACATCCCTCTTATTTCGAATTTTTATTCGGAATGGGTATGCTTGCTTTTGAAAAGTCTCAAGTGGAATATGTCATATTAGAGACTGGACTGGGGGGAAGGCTTGACGCCACCAATTCTGTGGAGCATCCACTCCTTACCGTGATTACGTCGGTGAGCCTTGATCATACAGATATCCTTGGCGATACGATTCAGAAAATTGCACATGAGAAGGCTGGTATCATTAAAAAAGAAGTTCCGGTATTCTTTGACGGAAATGACACGGAGGCTTCGAGGGTGATTAAAAAGTGTGCCAAAGAGCAGCAGGCTCCATGTAGAGAAATCTCGAAAAATGCGTTCGAAATTCAGGAAGTTGAGACAAATCGTATTGCATTTTCAAGGAAGAGTGCGTATGATAAAGATGTTATCTGGCATGTTCCGATTCGAGGTGTGTATCAGGTTATGAATGCGGAGATTGCGCTGGAAGCGATGGAATATGCATGGCAGAAGGAAGGACTTCCGATTGAAGAAAAGAAATGGGCGGAAGCAATTGCATCTGTTCGGTGGGAAGGACGGATGGAAGAGGTCCGGGAACATTTTCTTCTTGACGGAGCGCATAATCCGGGGGCGATCGAGGCATTTGCAGAAAGTGTAAAACTTATCAATCGAGAGAAAAAAGAAGAGCCGATCGTTATTTTTTCGGCGGTGTCAGATAAGAAATATGAGCAGATGATCAAGTATCTGTGTGAGCACGTGCCTGCGAAGACGTACATAGTCACAGAGATTGAGGATCAAAGACGTGTACCGGCAGAAGAACTGGGGCAGGTCTTCCGTCAATTTACGAAGCGGGAAGTGCTTGTGAGAACAGATTTAAAGGATGCCATTGAAACTGCGTTTGCAGTCAGGGGAGACAGTGAAATCTATTGTCTTGGTTCTCTGTACCTTGTGGGAATGGTGAAAAAATTGTTGGCAGGAGGTTAACATCATGCTGAATTTTGAAGAAGAACTTAAAAAATTCCAGCCAAGTCTGGAAGTAGAAGATATAGAGGGTGCAGTTTATCAGGAAGATCTTACCGATATGACCGATATTCTGCGTGAAGTGATCGAACAGACAAAATAAAGGGGATTCTATGGACTATTCAACAAAACTCATATATCAGTCGAATTTCTGGTACAATGACGGACTTCGGAAAGCCAATATCCGTGATCTGTCCGGCGCGATTGTGTCACTTCGGCGAAGTCTACAATATAATAGATCGAATATTGCCGCGCGCAATCTTCTGGGACTTGTGTATTATGGACGAGGAGATGTAGTGGAGGCATTGGTAGAGTGGATTCTGAGCAAGAATTTCCAATCCCATGACAATATTGCTAATTATTACATCAGTAAGGTTCAGGAAGTTCCGGGAGAATTGGAAGAAATCAATCAGGCGGTGAAGAAATTCAATCTGAGTCTGGATTATGCGGCGCAAAATGGAGAAGATATGGCAATTATTCAGCTTAAGAAAGCAATTGCCGTGCATCCTACTTATGTGAAAGCGTATCAGCTTCTTGCGCTTCTGTATCTTAAGACAGAGCAGTATACTGCGGCAAGGCAAGTGCTGAGAACTGCGCATAAATTAGATACGACCGATGATTTTACACTGCGTTATATGCATGAACTGAATCAGATCCGCAAAAACCGGACGGTAAAGGTTCGGGAAAACGAGAAAAAGGATCAGCAGACGGTTACTTATAATATTGGTAATGAGACGATCATACAACCGGTGTCTACAAATTTTAAAGAGCATACCGGACTTCATACGGTGATCAATATGCTGATTGGTCTTGTTGTCGGAGTGGCTGTGATGTGGTTTCTCGTTATGCCGGCAGTTAATTCTTCCCGTCAAAAGGAGCTGAATAAACAGATTGTCGAATTCAGTGACCAGATTGCGACACAAGATGCGCAGATCAGTGCGCTTAAGAAAGAGCTGGAAGAATATCGTTCTACCAGTGAAGAGAGTGAGAATGCGAAGGCAACCGGAGAATCTACACAGGAGAGTTACGAGATCGTAATGACTATATATAAGCATTATTCGGATTCTGACATGAGTAATGCAGCTATGGTAGAAGAGCTTATAAAGGTGAATCCGGACTCACTGGGAACCATCGGTCTGGAAAGATACAATGAGATGACAGAAAAGCTTTATCCAAAGCAATGCGAGAAAATTTATTCTGAGGCAAAGGATAATTTTGATGCAGAGAATTATAAAGATGCGATAACTAAGCTGACACAGGTTCTTCAAATGGATGAAGGCTATGGTGACGGCGCCGCGAAGCTTCTTCTTGCGCAATCGTATGAGAAGAGCGGTGATAAGGATCAGGCTAATGCACTCTATCAGAAGCTTGTAGAGGATTATAAAGATACCGATATTGCAACTTCAGCGCAGGCGGCTTTGGATGCGCAAAATGCAAAAGAAGATGAATAGAAGATTGTAAGATACGAAAGATAAAGGATATGTGAAAAAACGCATATCCTTTTTTCATTGCGCGGGAAAGATGTTCCTGCGTAATAAAAGCCCTCCGGGGATGTACAGGAAAGGGGAATCATATGAATTATCAAGTACAGGAAAATTGCCTGACCATTTTTCTTCCGCATGAAGTGGATCACCACAATGCGGAAGAAATAAGAAGAGAATCCGATCGCCTGATTGAAAAGCATCACATCCGCTATGTGATCTTCGACTTCCGGGAAACGAATTTTATGGATAGTTCCGGAATCGGTGTAATCATGGGAAGGTACAAACGTCTCTATATGATGGGCGGAGAAGTTTGTGCCGTACATACAAGTGATCGGGTAAAAAAGATTCTGACCATGTCAGGAACAGCAAAAATCATGCATATATATGAGGAGGAGCAGTAAATGGAGTCTGCGAATGAAATGAAACTTATTTTTGAAAGCCGTTCAATCAACGAATCCTTTGCGAGAGTGACCGTGGCGGCATTTATGACATCATTAAATCCTACTGTGGAGGAAGTATCGGATGTAAAGACTGCAGTTTCAGAAGCAGTTACGAATGCGATCATTCACGGATATGAAGGGGAAGTACATGCTATCTGTATCCGATGCAGAATAGAAGGAAAGACCTTGTATGTAGAGGTGGAAGACGAGGGAAAAGGAATTGAAGATGTGAAACAGGCCATGGAGCCGTTATTTACAACAAAACCGGAGCAGGACAGATCCGGGATGGGATTTTCTTTTATGGAAGCCTTTATGGATGAGTTGGAAGTGATATCCCAACCGCATGTAGGCACTTTGGTGAAGATGAGAAAGACAATAGGTGAAGGGCGAAAATTATGGACCATACAATCGTATTGATTCAGAAATCTCACGAAGGGGATAAAGAAGCAAGGGCGCGGCTGGTAGAAGAAAATACCGGACTTGTCTGGTGTGTTGTAAAGCGGTTCTACAATCGGGGTGTGGAAATGGAGGATCTGTTTCAGATTGGAACGATCGGTCTGCTGAAAGCGATTGACAAATTTGATCTGAATTATGATGTGAAATTTTCTACCTATGCGGTTCCTATGATTGCCGGAGAGATCAAAAGATTTTTAAGGGATGACGGAATGATCAAGGTGAGCCGTTCCTTGAAAGAACTGTCTTATAAGGCGTATCTCTGTCGGGAGAAACTTCAGGAAAGGTTTGGACGAGAACCGTCGGTCACAGAGCTTGCAGGCGAGCTCGGAGTGGAACCGGAGGAACTGATGGCTGCACTGGACGCAAGCTCTGAGGTGGAGTCGCTTCACAAACCGATTTACCAAAGTGACGGTCAGGAGGTCAGTCTGATGGACCGGCTTCCATGGCGGGCAGAGCCTGAGGAAGAGGTTCTGGATCATCTGCTTTTGAAGGAACTCCTGGGCGGACTGGAAAAAGAAGAGAGACAGCTGATTTATCTTCGCTATTTTGCAGACCGGACACAGGCGCAGGCAGGAAAAGAGCTTGGCATATCTCAGGTACAGGTCTCAAGATTGGAAAAAAAGATTTTAAAAAGTATGAGAGAACAAATCTAGCAGGCATATCAGGGTATATTTTCTAAATGAATCATCCATACTAACCACAAATAAGAAGAAAGGTGGTGACAGTATGGATGAGGCAAGAAAAAAACTCAGGATATGCCTGCTTTGTATTGTGATTGCCGCAGTGATCGCCGGATGTATTTACTATATCAATGAAGAGAGAACCGGTCAGACGATCAGTGAAGGGACATTGGTTATGTTGAACATGGGAGGTGGAGAAACTTATGGCTTCGGGAAGTGAGACGATCTATATAAAAGCAGATCGCAACATTGAAGTGACAAAGGCGGATGTCACACTTGGGGATGTACTTAAAATATCGTGTGTCAATCCATCTGTTGCTGCGAAAGTCAAGTCTCTGCGTCTGCTGCGTTTTCACCATACAGATAAGAAACATAGCAGCCGGATTGCAGTATCTATATTGAAAGTAGTTGAATGTATTCAGGAGGTTTATCCGAATGCGGACGTTCAGAACATGGGTGAGCAGGATTTTATCGTCACCTATGAAGAAGTTAAGACGGCAGGAGGAGTCGTACATTTTCTGAAGGCAACAGCTGTAGTTGTGACCAGCTTTATCGGTGCGGCTTTTTCTATTATGACGTTTAACAATGATGTAGATACTACGAAATTATTCGGACAGATCTATGAGCTGATCACAGGAAGCGCATCCGACGGTTTTACAATTTTGGAGCTTACTTACAGCGTGGGACTGACAATCGGAATCTTAATATTTTTTAACCATTTCGGAAAACGGAAGTTTACGGTAGATCCGACGCCTATGGAGGTGGAAATGCGTCTCTACGAAAATGATATACAGACGACGTTGATCGAGGATTTTGCGAGAAAGGAGAAAGAGATGGATGTGGATAAACAGTCTCCTTATGGCAGTCATAGGACTTAGTGCGGGATTTACCGTGGCAGCCGGACTGGGAGCTTTTATGATAGAACTTGGCGTGATTTCGGATTTCGCAGACCGTACGCATACAGGAGAACACGTATTGCTATATGAAGACAGTGCGGCACTTGGCGGCATTTTGGGAAATTTGTTTTATATTTATCCGATAGCAGTTCCGGGGGGAAAGGCTTTTCTTGCGTTTGTCGGATTGTTCGCAGGAATATTCGCGGGATGCTGGGCAATGGCGCTTGCCGAGATTTTAAATGTATTTCCGATTGCGATAAGAAGAATGAAGCTTACAAGATGTATTCCGTATATCATTTTAGGTCTGGCGCTGGGAAGAGGAATCGGCGCATGGCTGTTTTTTGTGAATCGCTGGTAAACTGCCTGCGGATGAAAGGGAAAAAAGAAAGAAAAAAGGAGACAGGGAAGATGGATAAAAAGAAGCAGCAGGAAGCATATAAAAACTATGTGAAGAAGAAGACTCCGGTACACAGTCTTCCAAAGAATATGGCGAGAGCATTTGTGACAGGGGGACTGATCTGTGTGCTTGGGGAAGGAATTCTGAATTGGTGTGAGAAACTGGGACTGGATAAAGATATTAGCGGAAGTTGGGCATCCATTGTGTTGATTTTGATCAGTGTGATCTTAACCGGATGTAATCTGTATCCGGTTATCGCCAAGTGGGCAGGAGCAGGGGCGCTTGTTCCGATCACCGGATTTGCCAATTCAGTAGCCGCACCTGCAATTGAGTATCAGAAAGAAGGTCAGGTGATGGGAATCGGCTGCAAAATATTTACGATTGCAGGACCTGTGATCTTGTATGGGACATTTGTAAGCTGGCTTCTGGGACTTGGTTACTGGATATTGAAGGTCTGTGGAATATTATAAATGAAAATAAAGAAAGGCGGAGAAGTGACATGATCAAAGGAGTGCAAAGTATTGCCTTTAAAGAGCAGCCTTATATTATAGAGAGTGCATCTGTAGTAGGGAAAAAAGAAGGAGAAGGCCCGCTGGGAGCAATGTTCGATGTGATAGAAGAAGAGAATTTATTTGGCGAAGATACGTGGGAGGCGGCGGAAAGTACCATGCAGAAAGAAGCATGTACGCTGGCGCTTGGAAAGGCACATATGAAACCGGAAGATATTCGATTTCTCTACGGCGGAGACCTGCTCAGACAGGGAGTGGCAACTTCCATGGGAGTGGAAGAATTAAAGATTCCGATGTTCGGGCTCTACGGTGCCTGCTCTACGTCAGGCGAGGCTTTGGCATTGGCTTCCATGGGGGTGGCAGCAGGATATGGAGAAGCAATGCTGGCAGTTACCTCCAGTCATTTCGGAAGCGCGGAAAAGGAATTTCGTTTCCCGCTTAGTTATGCCAGTCAAAGACCGTTATCTGCACACTGGACGGTAACCGGGAGTGGAGCATTTATTGTGGGAAAGAAAAAAAGTCATGTTCGGGTCGCAGGAGTGACCGTGGGAAAAATCGTGGATTATGGTTTGAAGGATTCGCAGAATATGGGGGCATGCATGGCTCCGGCAGCATGTGATACAATCGCACAGAATCTCTATGATTTTGATCGGGTGCCGGAGGATTATGACCGGATCATCACCGGAGATCTGGGGTATGTGGGGCAGAGCATCTTGTTTGATCTGATGCGGGCGCGTCACATTGATATTAAGAAAAATCATATGGATTGCGGCATGACCATCTTCGACCAGAATACGCAGGACACCCATGCAGGTGGAAGTGGCTGCGGATGTGCGGCAGTGACATTGTCCGCTTATATTCTTCCCAGACTGGCAAGCGGAGAGTGGAAACGCATTCTGTTCGTACCTACGGGAGCACTGATGTCTACGGTAAGCTACAATGAAGGTGAGAGCGTGCCGGGAATTGCACACGGAATCGTACTGGAACATTGTTGATGGACAAGGTGTAAGATAGGAGGAGTTGAAAAATGGAATATATACATGCATTTTGGGTAGGAGGATTGATCTGTGCGCTTGTGCAGATTCTGTTGGATCGTACCAAGCTGATGCCAGGGCGAATCATGGTACTTCTCGTATGCACCGGGGCGGTTCTGGGAGCCTGTCAATTGTATCAGCCCTTGCAGGATTTCGCAGGAGCGGGAGCGAGCGTACCGCTGTCAGGATTCGGAAATCTTCTTTGGAAAGGCGTCAAGGAGGCGGTAGATCAGGAAGGGTTTATCGGCATCTTTTTGGGCGGCTTCAAGGCGAGTGCAGCAGGAATCAGCGCCGCGCTGATCTTCGGATATCTTGCCTCTTTCCTGTTCAGTCCGAAAATGAAAAAGTAAGATATTTGTAAAAAACATAAACAAAAAGTAAAAATTTGTTGTTTTCTGGGAAGTTAGATGTTATTGTAACAATGGTTAGTTTTGAGATATGAGTGATAGTTATTAGGAGGAAAACAATGAATTACTTAGATATCTTGATCCCCTTTGTAGGGGGACTTGGAATGTTCATCTATGGCATGCAGATCATGGCTCAGGGACTTGAGAATGCAGCCGGAAGCAAGATGAAGTCTATTTTGGAAGTCCTTACAAAAAACAAACTGATGGGTGTATTTCTCGGAGCAGCCATTACGGCAGTCATCCAGAGTTCATCTGCGACGACAGTTATGGTCGTTGGTTTTGTAAATGCAGGAATCATGAATCTTACACAGGCAATGGGAGTAATTATGGGAGCCAACATCGGTACAACAGTTACCGGATGGCTGGTATCTTCTGTAGAGTGGGCGGAATTTTTAAGCCCGGCGAAAATTGCGCCGATTGCAGTAATGATCGGTGTGATCATTATGCTGACAGGAAAGAGAAGATCCTCTAAGGAGATTGCGAGCATTATCGTTGGCTTCGGTCTGCTGTTTATCGGTATTTCCAGTATGTCATCTGCAGTAGAACCTTTGCAGGAATCAGAAGGATTTGTGAATCTCTTTGTGACATTGGGACGCAATCCGGTACTCGGAATTCTGGCAGGTACCTTTGTGACGGCAGTGATTCAGAGCTCTTCGGCTTCAGTCGGAATTCTGCAGAGTCTTGCGGCTGCAGGACTGGTTCCTTTTAACGCAGCGATTTATATTATCATGGGACAGAATATCGGTACTTGTGTGACCGCTATTTTATCCAGTCTTGGCGCAAAGAAAAATGCGAAGACAGCAGCGCTTATGCATCTTCTCTTCAATGTGATAGGAACGATGCTCTTCAGCGTAGTCGCAATCGTATACTTCCAAGTGCTCAATCCAATGGCGGGAACAGGAATGATTACACAGACACAGATCAGTACGGTGCATACATTCTTTAATATTGCAACTACTGTTTTGCTGTTCCCGGTATCGAACTGGATTATTAAACTGGCGAAGAAGATCGGTGGCGTGAAAGAAGACGAAGCAGATAGAAGTAAGGTACTTCTGGATGAGCGTATGTTAGAGACACCAAGTATTGCGCTTCAGTCTGTGATCAATGAAACCATCCGTATGGGTGAAATTGTCAGAGAGTCACTGAATGTTGCCAAAAATGTACTTCACACTAAGAGTGAAGAAGATATTAAACTTCTGAAAGAAGACGAAGATATTGTTGACCGCTTGTGTGCAGGGATCACCGATTATACAATTAAGCTGAGCGCACTTCAGATCAGCGAGCGGGAGCACCAGACAACAGCTCATCTTCTGCAGGTGCTGTCAGACATTGAACGTGTCAGTGATTACTGTGAAAATATTTCTGAGTTCGCAGAGACAATGATTGAGAAGAAATTAGATTTTTCCGATGTGGCAAATGAACAGCTTGATGAAATGATCGCCAGCACTGTGGACAGTTATAATTATGCGCTGGATGCGTTCAGAGAAGAAAGTACGGAAAAGGCATTGAAAGTAATCGAGAAAGAGACGCAGGTAGATGATCTTGAAATTACACTGAGAAGCCGTCATATGAAACGGTTGGCAAAGAATGAGTGTAATACAGAAGCAGGCGTTGTATTCCTTGATACACTTGTATGTATGGAACGTATTTCCGATCATGCGAGAAATATCGCAGAAGAAGTATTAGGTAATTAGAAAATAATCAGATTAAAAAAATAAAGACAACAGTTTCCTAGTTGTGGGAGCTGTTGTCTTTTGTCATTTCATAGCATTCCTCAATCCATGTAAGAGCCTCCTGAAGCCCGTCCTGTGAAAATTCAAAATCTTTCCATGTCTTTTGCTCATCCTTGGTCGCTTCAAAGCAATATGGTTCCGGATAAACACAGGCTTTCAGTGTGTCTTCGTCTTTGGACAGACGATAGCGGATGCCATGGTGAGAGCCGGTATAGGCTTCCTTTTTCAAAAACAGGATGGATAATCCAATCGTTTCGATCATATGGTAATTTCCCCTTTCTTATCTTCATATATCTTAGCATAGCGCCGGAGAGATGGCAACGAGAAGAAAATTAAGAAAATATTTCGTTTTTTACAAGGAAAATATTTGGATTTATATGATAGCTTTTGAGAAGGTGGTGAAAGTTATGGAAGAAGTAATCAAAGTAAACAATCTATACAAATTGTATAAAGTAGGAGATGAGATCGTGCATGCGTTGGACGGAGTTGACCTTACTGTCCGAAGAGGAGAGTTTTGTGCGATTGTAGGAACTTCCGGCTCCGGCAAGTCTACGCTTCTTAATATGCTGGCAGGGCTGGAGAGACCAACCAGAGGAAGTATTGTTATTGGGGGGCAGAAGATCGAGCATCTGAGTGAGGAGGAACTGGTCGCATTTCGAAGAGAGAAAGTCGGATTCATTTTCCAGTCTTTTCATCTTCTCGGAACGCTGAATGCAGTAGAGAATGTGGCGCTGCCGCTGAGCTTCCGAGGGGAAGCAAGGCAGCAGAGAATGAAGAAGGCGGAAGCAATGATAAAGCTGGTAGGACTTGAGAAGCACAAGAAACATATGCCGAATCAAATGTCCGGCGGACAGCAGCAAAGAGTCGGGGTTGCCAGAGCGCTTGTGGTAGATCCGCAGATTATTTTTGCAGATGAACCTACGGGAAATCTGGACTCTCATACAGCAGAAGAGATTATGACTTTGATGCAGCAGGTTGTTCGAAAACATAATAAAACGCTTGTCATGGTTACGCACGACGACCATTTGGCGTCTTATGCGGATCGAATCTTTCACATCCGTGACGGCAAGATACTCAAAATAGAAGAAACGAATCAGAAGAGGGAGGACGAAGAGTATGAACACGAGGGAAACTAAGAAGAATGGGAAGAGACTGACCGGCGTATTGGCGGTGGTACTTACACTTGTAGTGATGGCATGTTCTGCATTTCCGAACATTGTGTCGCATGCAGAAGGGAAAGACAGAAGTCAAAACACACCTGTAAGAATTACTGTGCCGGATAATAAAGTGCCGGTTTATCAATATGGAAAATCGCAGGATTTCGTATTGAACATTGAAAATACCGGAGACAGCGAGATCACCAATCTGGTGATTCAGCCGGAACTTCGCGGAGACGATTCATCCAGATGGCCATTCAAGACAGATTATCAGAAATATTCTGCTACGGTTAAGAGTCTGAAGAAAAAAGGGGAAAAGGGAGATCATGCGCAGGTGAAGTTTTCATTTACCCAGCGAGATGATGCAGGGGCAAACCGCTATCTCTTAAGCTTCTCCTATACGGCTGACCAGATAGACGAGGGAACAGTATCTTTCTATGTAAATACAAGTAAGAAGCCGGAGGATAAGAATACCGGAGCAAGCGGGAGCGGAAATTCCTCATCCGGGAAAGCCGATAGTGATTCAGCTGCCGGAATGAGCGGAGGCAGTGTAAGTAACGGAGCTGCATTGTATTCTGACTTTGGCGGCGGAGATGCAGGTGCAGTAAGCGCAGGAGGCGCTGCAGAAGGTGCTGCGGACGGTTCCGTTCCGAGAGTGATCGTTACCGGTTTTACGACAGATCCGGTAGAGGTTAAGGCGGGAAGTGATTTTACGCTGACCATTCATCTGAAAAACACGTCGAAGAAATCGAAAGTCGGAAATATGCTGTTTGACCTGAATGCACCGGTTGAAGGGGCGGATGAACAGACAACCGCACCGGCATTTTTACCGGCATCAGGGTCCAGCACTGTTTATCTGGAGAGTATAAAGGCAGGAGGAACTGCGGATATCTCTATGAAGTTGAATGCCAAGTCGGATTTATTGCAGAAGCCGTACAGTGTGGAGCTTAGTATGAAATACGAGGATGCCGGTTTTAATCAGATTGAGGCAACCTCCAGTCTGTCGATTCCGGTAAAGCAGGACGCCCGATTTGAATTCAGTGATTTTCAGATCAGCCCGGAGAGCATTGCAGTGGGAGAAGAGGCAAATGTCATGTGCAGTCTCTACAATCTGGGAAGACTGAAGCTCTATAATGTGAAGGCAGTCTTCGAGGGAGACAGCATTGAGAAGGAAGAACTCTTTGTGGGAAATGTAGAACCGGGTTCCACCGCATCCATCGATGCAATGGTAAAGGGAAAGAAAGAAACCGCAGATGACGGAAAACTGACAATGACAATGAGCTACGAAAATGAAGAAGGTGAGACATTTACAGAACAAAAAGAATTTCAGCTTATGGTGATGCCGGAAGAGACACCGGAAGATATGGACGCAATGATGCCGGAGGAAGAAGAGTCCGGTAAGGGACTTCCGTTCCCGTTAATAGTTGTGCTCGTACTTCTGGTTGTCGGAGCGGTAGTTACGGTTATTGTATTAAAGCAAAGAAAGAAGAAAAAAGATAAAGATGAAGAGGAGGAGCTGTTGTATGAACTTGACGGAACTTCTGAGGATGAGCAGCAGTAATCTGAGACGGAGAAAACTGCGAACATTTTTAACGGTCCTTGGAGTTGTCATAGGTACAGCATCTATCGTAGTCATGGTGTCGCTTGGTCTTGGCATGCAGAAATCCATGTATCAGGAAATTGAGCAATATGGAGGCTTAACGACGATTAAAGTATACGGGGCCGGAAGTGAAGATATGATGGGGTATAGCATGGGAGGCGAAGATCAGGAAGCATCGGAGGAATATGTGGACGATCATTGCATAGAGACATTAGGAAAGATTGAGCATGTGGAGAGTGCTCAGCCGGTATATCAGATGTCGGTGCTTTTGTTAAAAGGATCTTATGAAGGATATACAGACCTGCTGGCTATGACACCGGAAGGACTAAAGAGCCGGAAGATTGATCTGGAAGAAGGAAAGCTCCCTGAATCAAACAGAGGACAGTTGGAATTAGTATACGGCAATCAGCTTCTGACGAATTTTACAGAAAAGGGAAGCGGAAAGGGATATTGGGATACCGGGGAGCTGCCGGATATTAATCTTGCCAAAGATTCCCTGTTCCTGATTCTTGATATGGATAATTACTATTCTTCGCAGGAGAGATCACCTCTTGATGCAGGAAGCAGCGAAGAAGGAGCAGAAGGTGGCGGAACCTCCGCAAAGCCGATACAGGTGCAGAAGCATGTAGTGAAAGCAAGCGGTGTTGTTGCGGGTGGTATTGATGGGTACAATGCCAATTCCTATTATGCATTTTGTGATCTGGAAACATTAAAGCAGCTTTTGAAAAAGGAATTTTCAGGCAGAGCAATTCCGGGACAGCCGCAGACGAAAAACGGGAAACCTATGAACAAATTCTGCTATACTTACGCAGAAGTGAAAGTGGATGATGCAGATCACGTCACTGCAGTCAGCAACCAGATCAAAGAGATGGGATATCAGGTGGAAACAAACGCAGAGCTGATGGACAGCATGAAACGCCAGATGGCAATCATACAGGCAGTTCTTGGCGGTATTGGTGCAGTCTCTTTATTTGTAGCTGCCATCGGTATTGCGAATACGATGATGATGTCCATTTATGAGCGGACGAAAGAAATCGGTGTTATGAAGGTGCTTGGATGCAGCCTTAAAAACATCAGGAAAATGTTCCTGATGGAAGCGGGGCTGATCGGCGTGATCGGAGGTATCATCGGAAATATATTAAGCTTTCTTATATCAGCAGTGATCAATACACTGGCAAAAAGCGCGGGAGTTATGGACGGTATGGCACAGATTTCCTATATTCCGCTCTGGCTGATGCTGGCATCTATAGGATTTGCAATGCTGGTCGGACTGCTTGCCGGTTATTTCCCGGCGAAGCGGGCAATGAAATTAAGTCCGCTGGAAGCGATCAGGCATTAGAGAACTGTTGTCAAAGAGGAGACCGGCAACGAAGAAGACGAGAAGAAAAGAGGATAAGCTGCAGTTTTATGTGACAAACTGCAGCTTATCCTCTTTTACTATATATTATAATTTTTCTGACGCTTATTCTTCAATCACATGGATTTCCAGATAATCAAAATCAATAGAATCTACGAAATTATCCTGATAGAAGCGCGCTTTGTCGTGACGCTTAAATTCCTCGATGGTAGAGTCGAGCCAGATTGGCTTGCTTAAATCAAACTCATAACAGATCTCATCCAGCGCGTGAAAGATCTTATGTGTTCTTGTGTCATCGGATTCGTCGCAGATAACCGTATCTCGAAGCATCCGGTTGTCCTTAAATTCTTTTCCCCATAAACGAAACATGGTCTGTCCTCATTTCTTCTATAATGAACCAAGTATAGCTTTTTTTGCGAAGAATGTAAAGGATAGAATAAAGTTTGCGAAAAGGAAGAGAGCCGAGAACTGTGTATAAGTGAGGCTGCCGCCGTCAAGTTTGTCTCGGAAACGAACTTTTCCGCTTACAGTCTGCCATCCCTCTTCGTAAGTGCGGTCTTCATATTTTTGTGGTACAAGTATTTCTGAGGAAGAGGTTATGATGGATAAATAGTATAAGATGTAGTAGAACTGTATGATTATAGCGTCCTGCCTTGCTTTTATAAAAGCGGTATGATAAAATTTTTCAAGTGACAAGACAGTGGTATATGAATAAAAGTTGTCTTTGAGTACAAGGAGAGTAAGTGATGAACAGTATTAAGAAAGCATTAGATAAAATATTTATTGAAGGATTGAGTGCAATGGCGCAGGGGCTGTTTGCCACTCTTATCATCGGAACGATCATTCAGCAGATCGGTAATCTGATTCCCGGTCAACTGGGGACACTTGTCTTTATGGCGGGAAAGGTGGCAGCTTCTTTAACCGGAGCAGGAATCGGAGCAGCGCTTGCCTTTCGCTTTAAAGAAAGCACTCTTGTTGTAGTGTCTGCTGCAACCGCAGGCATGATGGGAGCCTTTGCTGGAAATGTATTGGCAGGGGAAGTGCTTGTAGATGGAGCTATGGTATATGCAGGGCCGGGGGAACCGCTGGGAGCGTTTCTGGCAGCTTATGTGGGAATCTTTTTTGGGCATATAGTGGCAGGGAAAACAAAGATTGATATTCTGATCACACCGATTGTAACGATTGGAACCGGAGCTTTTGCAGGAATCCTACTTGGACCTCCGATTTCCAGATTTATGGCGTGGCTTGGTTCTCTCATCAACTGGGGCACAGAGCAGCAGCCATTTTTAATGGGAGTGGTGGTATCTGTGTTAATGGGTATGATTCTTACACTTCCAATCAGCTCTGCCGCATTGGGGATTATTTTGAATCTGTCAGGTCTTGCCGCAGGGGCAGCCACAATCGGATGTTGTTGTAATATGGTGGGATTTGCAGTGGCAAGCTATCGGGAGAATAAATTAGGTGGTCTTCTGGCGCAGGGAATCGGAACATCAATGCTGCAGGTACCTAATATAGTCAAAAAGCCGATCATCTGGCTTCCCGCTATTCTTTCCAGCGCCATATTAGGACCGGCAGGAACAATGATATTTCATATGACAAACAACGCAACAGGCTCAGGAATGGGAACCGCAGGACTGGTTGGACAGATCATGACATGGCAGACCATGATCCAGACCGAACCGGCAGCCACCGTACTAATCAAAATATTCATCATACAAATCATCCTGCCAGCCATCGTCACCCTAAGCATCAGCGAATATATGCGCAAAAAAGGATGGATCAAAAATGGTGATATGAAACTCGATGTATGATATACTATAAGCAACGAGCAGTGCCATAAGCGGAAGAGGTACACAGAACTGCTCGCAGATTCTGGTGTACCTCTTCTGATTATGATGGGGCGAGAGCCCCAGTACCGAGTGCGGAGCAGGAGGTACGCGGCACTGCGGTAAGAGTAGAAAATCGAGATTTTATGTAAATTAGGAGGACAGTACATGACAGGCACCGGCAAGATTCACATCTATTATGGAAACGGAAAAGGCAAGACGACGGCAGCAGTAGGGCAGATCATCCGCGCTGCGGGCAGTGGGCTTCGTGTACTTGTGTTTCAATTCTTAAAAGATAATTCTTCCAGTGAGAGGGTTATTCTGGAACAGATTCCGAATATTACCTGCCTTCCCGGAAGAGAAAAGATAAAATTTTTCAATCAGATGAATGGAGAGGAAAAAGCAGAACTTAAGCATTATAACACCAAAGCACTGGATGAGATCGTTAAGTTTTGCAGTCCGTTTGACGTACTGTTTTTAGATGAGATTTTGTGTGCGGTGCAGCTCGGACTTTTAAATGAAGACAAATTGCTCCGTTTTCTGGAGCAAAAACCAAGAGGACTTGAGATTATTATGACCGGACATGATGTGTCGGAACGAATGCTGGGAATCGCCGACTATGTGACAGAAATGATGAAGATCAAGCATCCTTTCGACCAAGGACTGTCAGCCAGAGAGGGAATCGAATATTAAAAATATAGTACAAGGAGACATGAATATGAATACAACGATCAAAAATTACGAAGATGTGGATAGCTGGAAGACGATCATGTTCCTGTATAACGCAGCGTTAAAAGAAGTGGGGACAAAACTGGAGATTTTAAATGATGAATTCCAACATGTTCATCAATATAATCCCATTGAGCATATCAAGACAAGAATTAAGACGCCAGAAAGCATTGTGAAAAAATTGAAACGGTACGGACATGAGACTTCCATTGAAAATATGGTGAAGTATGTCAATGACATTGCCGGAGTACGTTTGATCTGTTCGTTCACTTCTGATATTTACCGTTTGGCAGGGATGATTGGAAACCAGAGCGATTTGAAAGTGCTTGCGGTTAAGGATTACATTAAAAATCCAAAAGAAAGCGGATATAAAAGTTATCACATGCTTGTATCGGTGCCGATTTTTTTATCGGACAGTGTAGTAGATACAAAGGTGGAAATTCAGATTCGAACGATTGCCATGGACTTCTGGGCAAGTCTGGAGCACAAGATTTATTATAAATTTGAAGGGAATGCGCCGGATCATATTAGCCGAGAGCTTCGTGAATGTGCGGATATGGTGACAACTCTGGACGAGAAAATGCTGTCCTTAAATGAAGAGATTCTGGCATGTTTGAGAAAGCAGCGGGAAGAACAGCAGTCATGAGATATGAGAAGATTACAAAAGGAAAATTTATAAGCAGGCCGAACCGATTCAAGGCATATGTGGAGTTGAATGGTGAAGAAGAGCTTGTACATGTGAAAAACACAGGAAGATGTGCAGAACTTTTGAAAGCCGGAGCCACGGTATACGTTCAGAAAAGTGATAAGGAAGAACGGAAAACAAAATGGGACTTGATTGCAGTTGAGAAAGAGCAACGTATGATCAATATGGATTCCCAGATTCCGAATCGGGTTGTTAAAGAGTGGCTGGAGAAAGAAAATTTGTTTGAAAATATTACTTGTATCCGCCCGGAATACACATATGGTAATTCGCGGTTTGATCTATATGTGGAAGCAGGAGAACGGAAGATTTTTATTGAAGTCAAAGGCGTTACCTTAGAAGAGGATGGCGTGGTACGTTTTCCGGATGCGCCAAGTGAACGTGCAGTCAAGCATGTGGAAGAACTTCAAAAGGCAGTGAAAGACGGATATGAAGCTTATGTATTTTTTGTGATCCAGATGAAGGATGTGCGTTATTTTATGCCAAACAGACAGACGCACCCGGAATTTGCAGAGGCACTTGCGGAGGCGGAGAGAAATGGTGTGAAGATTCTTGCATATGATTGCTCTGTGACAGAAGATTCTATTGAACTTGGGAAAGAGGTTCCGGTGGTTTTAGAGTACCCTCAGCTATATGAAATGAGGGAACCTTTGGTTCAATGGTATCGGGAGAATAAGCGTGATCTTCCATGGAGAGAAAATCCGGAAGCTTATCGTGTATGGATCTCAGAGATTATGCTGCAGCAGACTCGTGTAGAGGCAGTAAAAGGTTATTATGACCGGTTTTTAAAGACGCTTCCGGATGTTCGGTCTCTTGCAGAGGCAGAAGAAGATCAGTTGCTGAAGCTGTGGGAAGGGTTAGGTTATTATAATCGAGTGCGGAATATGCAGAAAGCCGCAAGGCAGATCATGGTGGATTATCATGGTGTATTTCCGTCTGATTATGAGGAAATACGTTCTCTTACCGGAATCGGAAGTTATACTGCAGGGGCGATCAGCTCTTTTGCATTTGGAAAGCCGAAACCAGCGGTGGATGGGAATGTGCTCCGAGTGCTCACAAGAATTCTGGCAGATCATTCAGATATCATGAAGCAGAGCACAAAGACAAAGATGGAGAAGGCGCTTCGAAAAGTAATTCCGGCAGATTCGCCCAGTGATTTTAATCAGGGCTTGATTGAGCTTGGGGCAATTGTCTGTGTGCCTAACGGAGAACCCAAATGTCAGGAATGTCCTGTCGCGCATTTATGCAGAGCAAGGGAAGAGGGGCGGATCAGCGAATTCCCTGTTAAGAAGAAAGCGAAGGCAAGACGGATAGAAGATAAGACAATCTTGGTATTTCGGGATGATGAAGAGATTGCCATTGGTAAACGAGATAAGAAGGGACTTTTGGCAGGGTTATATGAACTTCCGAATGTGCCCGGACATTTAAGTAGAAAAGAAGTGGAAAATTACTGTAAAGAAATTGGACTATTGCCAATTCGAATCAAAAAGCTGCCTGCGGCAAAACATATTTTCAGTCATGTTGAGTGGCATATGATTGGTTACGACATAAGGGTAGATGAGTTGGAAAAGACAAATAAAAAAGAGTTTTTATTTATCCATCCGGGAGAAATTGAGAAAACCTATCCGATACCGGCAGCATTTGAGATGTACATGCCAAAAGAATAACCCAAGCTTCTGCTGTTATATTTAAATATAAAAAAGGCACCGCTCAATTGTCTAAGCAGACGATTTTGCGATGCCTTCTCTATAAGGTTCTTTATTTTTTAGCTTAACTGTTGTGCCACTTTCGTAATCTTCTTCGGTTGAGTCGCATAAACCAGTGGGTAGATAATGCAGGCAAGTGCAAAAGCTGCGATCACATCGGTGACAGAATGTTGTTTTAAAAATACCGTTGACAGAATGATGAGTCCTGCCAGACAGTAGGAACTGATCTGGATCGCAGGGTGTTTTTTTAATGCCTTACTGTGATAGATAGCAATGGCAACTCCTAACGAGTTGAATACGTGCATACTGGGCAGAACGTTCGTAGGAGTATCCGTCCGGTACAAGGCACGCACCATGTCTACAAAAATATTATCTCTTGCGAAGGTTTCCGGTCGAAGCTGCAAAGCATTTGGGAAAATGGTGCAGATAATCAAAAAGATCGTCATGCCGGTAAATAAGAATGCTGTTAATTTATAGAAGCCTTCCTTATCTGTGAATAAAAAATACATAAGAGCCGCTGCAATGAATCCGAACCATAATAGATATGGAACAATAAAATATTCTACAAACGGAATGTAGTCGTCCAGCGGTGAATGGATAAAGAAGTACTCGCTGGCATTATGCCGCTCCAGATAGGTAAACCACGGAAAATAGATAAACCCATACAAGAGAACCCATGCGTGGCGATATTTTTTGACTGTTTTTTTCAATGAGTCTATGGCTGTCTTCATAAAGATACGCCCCTTTTAATTCTATAACTTTACTGTTAATACTATCATATTACTTCACGGATTATAACACGAAAAAATACAATCAACAAGGAAGTTCATCTATTCTTAATAATTTTTACCATGTTTTTCGAAAATCTGCATTGAGTAATGTTGAAGCCCTGTTTTTAATGCTTCCCGAGTGCGAAGTGTCCACACAGCAATCGGAGTGTGAAAGACAGAGGAGAGAAAATTTTCTGTCAGAAAACGAAGAAGCCACCTTTAACTGAGAATCAGGCGAAGTTTTTTACTCTCTAAAGAGTAGGTAATCTCTTTCTGGAGAAAAACAGGTTCACCGTCTGTGTGTACAGGAAGCGGGCGTTCACTCTGAAATACAGCTTTTTTACAGCGGTAAACATGAACCCCTCGGAAGCGGACATGCCATCCGAAAAAAGCGGTAGGAAGGAGTGTGAGTATTTTTAATTTTGAAATATCTGATATTGCGATCACATCCAGCATGTCATCGGTTGGATCGGCTTTCGGACAGAATTTGAAGCCGCCGCCCTCAACCTTTTGGTTCATTGCTGTAGCAAAATAGGTTTTATATAATTCAATCGGAGTGTTGTCATCCAATGTGAGTGTCATTTTCAACGGTGTCATTGTAAGAATCTGCTGAAGCGCTACAGCGGCATAAGATAGTTTGCCTAAGCGCAGTTTGTTCAACAGTTTTTTTAACTTCGATACATATACTTGATGACAGACTCCGGCGTCAAAACCAAGACCGGAGCTTACCGCGAATCGTCTTGTTTTGCCGGCATACATAGCAGTTCCAATATTAATATATGTAAAACGCTCCGGAGAAAGAATATGTTTTAATGCCTGAACCGGATCAGTGGACAGCCCCATACCTCTTGCGAAGTCGTTGCTCGATCCGATGGGAATATAGCCAAGAACCGTACCATCCAAATCTTCAATTCCATTGATCACTTCATTGATCGTACCATCTCCGCCTAATACGATCAAAGTTTTTGCCCCGCTTTCCTGAGTGAGTTTCTGAGCGAGGCGTGTGGCGTGCTTTTGATATTTGGTAAAAAATACTTGATAATTTACGTTTTTTTCTTTCAGGATTGCTTCCAGGGAAGACCACACCTGATAGCCAAGACCGGTCTTGGCATTAGGATTGACGATAAATGTATACATTAGAACACTCCATTTAAATAATTTTCAAGGCAGCGCCGCATATTTCCTTCGAAATCTGCATCCCCGTTTTTAAGGCACCACTCAAATACATTTCCGATAACGATCATACGGATATCGGTGGTGATGTGTTCCAGAGAATCGCTTAAGGTGATGATTCCGGCATCGATACATTTTTGAAGATAGTTGTGTACGGTGATGATCGGATAAGGACGCTCGGTACGGATCAGCGGATTTAAGGACTGGTTCTTGGGAGTATAGTAGTTTGCCATAAATTCCACACCCAGTTCCCGACAGTAGCGAACATAGTTTAAATAGACATAAACAATCGTTTCCCGCGCTTCTTCTTTCGAGGAAGGGAGATCAAGAAGATCTGGATTGATGCTTGGCTGTTCTTCAATATAATAAGAAAGAAGGTCATCCTTCGTCTTGAAGTGGTGATAAAAGCTTCCATTAGAAACACCGGCTTCCTCACAGATATTCTTGATAGATAATTGTTCGTAGCCGCTTTTTTTTAGAATCCGTTTGGCGGCATTGAAAATCCGGGCTTTTGTTTCCATGGATTTCAGCTGCTGTTTTGATAAATCTTTTGACGGTTGTTCCTGATGCTTCATAGTCTTAATCCCCTCTTTAAAATGTCGTTGTTTGTGTCTACACATTGTAACATAAAAGAAGGACAAAGGCAAGAAAACAGAGTGACCTCGGTATCTGCTATTTCGTTGCTTATAAATGAAAAGTAAGTTATAATATAAGATAGTCCATTTATGGATAAAGTGACAAGAAAGGAAATCGGCATGGACATTAATCAGAAGATTACAGAAGAATTGGGCGTGAAAAAATGGCAGGTAGATGCCGCGGTCACGTTAATTGATGAAGGAAATACAATCCCGTTTATTGCGAGGTATCGAAAAGAAGCGACCGGCACCTTAGATGATGAACAGCTTCGAAAGCTTCATGAGAGGCTTACGTATCTTCGAAATCTGGAAGAAAAAAAGGAACAGGTTCTTGCAAGCATCGAGGAGCAGGGGAAGCTTACAGAAGAATTGAAGCATCAGATCCTTTCGGCAGAAACGTTGGTAGTAGTGGAAGATCTGTATAGACCATATCGACCGAAGAGAAGAACAAGGGCAACGATTGCGAAAGAGAAGGGACTTGAACCGCTGGCGGCTCTTATTATGCTGCAGAGCGCAGGGGAGCCGTTGGAAGAGCTGGCAAAAGCATATGTCAGTGAGGAAAAAGAGGTGGCATCAGCGCAGGATGCGTTGGATGGAGCTAAAGATATCATTGCTGAGAGTATCTCGGACGAAGCAAAATACCGTATCTGGATTCGACAGATTACAATGAAGAAAGGTAAGATCGTTTCTTCGGCAAAAGACGAGAAGGCAGAATCGGTATATGAGATGTATTATGAATTTGAAGAACCGGTCAACCGTCTGGCGGGACACAGAGTGCTTGCTTTAAATCGCGGAGAAAAAGAGAAGTTCTTAAGCGTAAAGATTGAGGCGCCTCAGGAAGATATTTTAAGATATCTGGAGAAGCAGATCATACGAAAAGAAAACTCCTATACGACACCGGTTTTGAAAGAAACTATTGAGGATAGTTATAAGCGACTTATAGCTCCGGCGATCGAGAGGGAAATCCGCAATGAATTAACAGAAAAAGCAGAAGACGGAGCTATCGAAGTCTTTGGAAAGAATCTGGAACAGCTTCTGATGCAGCCGCCGATCACAGGGAAGACCGTGCTTGGATGGGACCCTGCGTTTCGTACCGGATGTAAGCTGGCAGTTGTGGACCCTACCGGTAAAGTTGTAGGAACAACCGTGATCTTCCCTACAGCACCAACTACCAAGCAGAAGATCGAAGCCTCTAAAGAGTTGCTCAAAAAGATTATTCCAAAGTATCATGTGTCGTTGATCTCGCTGGGGAACGGAACTGCGTCCAGAGAATCAGAGCAGTTTATTGTGGAACTGTTAAAAGAGATTCCCGAAAAGGTGCAGTATGTAATTGTCAATGAAGCCGGCGCATCGGTGTATTCCGCAAGTAAGCTGGCAACAGAAGAATTTCCGAAGTTTGATGTGGGACAAAGAAGTGCAGCTTCTATCGCAAGAAGACTTCAAGATCCGCTGGCAGAACTTGTGAAGATTGATCCGAAGTCGATTGGTGTGGGACAGTATCAGCACGATATGAACCAGAAGAAATTAAGTGAGGCATTGTCGGCGGTAGTGGAAGATTGTGTAAACAAAGTCGGCGTTGACCTAAACACAGCATCGGCACCGCTTTTGTCTTATATTTCCGGTATTTCTTCCGCTGTTGCGAAGAACATCGTGGCTTATCGGGAAGAGAACGGACGGTTTCTGTCACGGAAGCAGCTTCTTAAGGTGGCAAAGCTTGGTCCGAAAGCATTTGAACAGTGTGCCGGTTTTATGCGGATTCAGAATGGAGAGAATCCGCTGGATGCAACAAGCGTTCATCCGGAATCTTATGCTGCGGCAGAGAAGCTTTTGAAAAAGCAGGGATTTGCGGCAGAGGATATACAAGGTGGAAAGCTTACGGGATTGTCTCTGACGATCAAGGATTACAAGGGGCTTGCGGAGGAGCTTGGCGTTGGCGAGATTACTTTGCGGGATATTGTCAAGGAGCTGGAAAAGCCGGGGCGAGATCCGCGTGATGAGATGCCAAAACCGATTCTTCGAACAGATGTCCTTGATATGAAGGATTTAAAAGAAGGAATGGTGTTAAAAGGAACCGTGCGCAACGTCATAGATTTTGGGGTGTTTGTGGATATCGGAGTCCATCAGGACGGTTTGGTGCATATCTCGGAGATCACAGATAAGAAATTTATTAAACATCCGTTGGAGGCAGTCAGTGTTGGGGATATTGTGGATGTGAAAGTAATGAGTGTAGATCTGAAAAAGAAGAGAATACAGCTTACGATGAAAGGTGTGTAAAAGAGGAAATGAAAAGCAGTTTGAAGAAACATGTGAACACCGTTTTTGGAGTTCTTGTAGGAAATGCAATTCTGGCATTTACAGTAGCGGCATTTATTGTACCTCATGGAGTAATTATGGGAGGCGCAACAGGTATCGGTCTTACGATCGCTCATTATGTACCGGTTGATCTGTCCATTATTATTTTCATTGTCAACAGTATTTTGTTTGTGCTGGGAGCAGCTGTGCTTGGCAAAAAATTCGCGGTAGCAACGATTGCAAGTACATTTATCTATCCAACGTTTTTGTCTATCGTGCAGAAGATTCCGGGGATTGACGGACTAACCGATAATCTGATGCTTGCAACACTTTATGCGGGTGCGCTCCTTGGAGTCGGAATCGGCCTCATCGTGCGTGTGGGTTCATCCACCGGGGGAACGGACATTGTGGCTCTTGTACTTAATAAGTGGTTTCATATTCCGGTGGCAGGGCTTTTGTATGTCATAGATTTTCTTGTGCTTGGGGGACAGGTTTTCTTTTCTGATACGGAGCAGATTATGTACGGAGTGCTGATGCTGGTCCTGGAGACGGCTATTTTAAATAAAGTGATGCTTCTTGGACAGTCACAGATTCAGTTGTTTATTATTTCAGAAGAGTATGAGCACATACGGGAGAAGATGCTGAAAGAACTGGATGCCGGAGTGACGATGGTGCATGTTGAGACGGGATATGGGCAGGAGAACCAGAAAGGAGTCCTTTGTATCATCCCGAATCGTAAATTATATTCTGTTAAGGAATTAGTTCAGTCAATTGATCCAAAAGCATTTATCACGATTACTCAGATCAATGAAGTGCGTGGAAGAGGCTTTAGTATGGAGCGGGTTGGATATGAGGAAATTCCACAGGACACCAAATAAGTAAAAAACAGAAGATGAAAAGAGAAGAAAGGAAGTAGGAGTATGGAAAAAGCAAAGGTATATTATACGGATTTTCGAGCAAAAATCGGAGAAGGACTTCCGACAAAATTAAAACGTCTTATTAAGGCAGCCGGTATCGGTGATATTGATATGGACGGGAAATTTGTTGCGGTTAAGATGCATTTCGGAGAACTTGGCAATTTAAGCTTTCTTCGTCCGAATTATGCAAGAGCAGTGGTTGACGTGGTGAAAGAATTTGGCGGTGTTCCGTTTCTTACAGATTGTAATACGCTCTATCCGGGAAGCCGCAAAAATGCAATTGAACACTTGTATTGTGCGTGGGAAAATGGATTTACACCGATGACTGTTGGCTGTCCGATCATTATCGGAGATGGATTGAAGGGAACGGATGACATCGAGGTTCCGGTAGAAGGAGGAGAGTATATCGACAAAGCTAAGATCGGTCGTGCAGTGATGGATGCGGATATTTTCATCAGCCTGAGTCATTTTAAAGGACATGAGACGACCGGGTTCGGAGGCGCCATTAAGAATATCGGAATGGGTTGCGGTTCCCGTGCCGGCAAAAAAGCGCAGCATATGAACGGTCAGCCGGAGATCGATCATGAGCTTTGCAGAGGATGTCGTGCATGTTTAAGAGAATGTGCAAATGACGGACTTTCTTTCGATGAGAGCACACGAAAAATGAGTATTAACACACAGAATTGTGTGGGATGCGGGCGCTGTATCGGTGCTTGTAACTTCGATGCGATTGCATTTGCAAATTATGCGGCTACAAAAGATCTCAACTGCAGAATGGCAGAGTATACGAAGGCTGTCATCCAGAACCGTCCGAATTTCCATGTGTCACTGATCGTAGATGTATCTCCGAACTGTGATTGTCATGCGGAAAACGATGCGCCGATCCTGCCCAATATCGGAATGTTTGCATCATTTGACCCACTTGCACTTGATCAGGCCTGTGTGGATGCCTGCTTGAAAGCAACACCACTTCCAAACAGCCAGCTTGCAGAGGCAATGGAGAAGGAAGATTTCTGTGATCATCACGACCATTTTGAAAATACAACACCGAATTCGGAATACAAGACCTGTCTTGCACATGCAGAGAAGATTGGACTTGGAACAAGAGATTATGAGATCGTTGTCGTGAAATAATGAAAGATGAAATGACTCTTGGAGAAAAGTCTTACAGTAAAATAATAGTATTTTGTTGTAAAGGGCTTGAATAATCAGAAGTGAAGTTCTATAATAAGTAACGTAAATTAAGGAAATTCTTCGGGGTAGGGTGTAATTCCCAACCGGCGGTAAAGTCCGCGACCCGTCAGGAGAGTACATTCTCGTGGCGGCTGAACCGGTGTGATTCCGGTACCGACAGTACAGTCTGGATGAGAGAAGAATCATGCGATGTTTATTATGATATGTAAAAGAACCCCGATGCTTTATGTGTCGGGGTTTTTGTGATACAGGGAATGTTGTTCCTATACCACAATAATCCACGGAAAGCATACTAAAATCGTATAAGAAGAATTTTCTTTCTTTGACAATAATGTGAACACAAAAGGAGAGAAAGAAAAATGGAAACAAAAACAATGAGCAAAGTGAACGCAGCCCAGAAAAGTAAAGTAAGAAGCATGGCGCAGATCGGAATGCTGTCTGCAATCGCAGTGGTGTTGATGCTGTTTGAAGTGCCGCTTCCGTTTGCACCGGCTTTTTACGAGATTGATTTCAGTGAGGTCCCGGTGTTGGTTGGCTGTTTTGCAATGGGGCCGATGGCAGGAGCGGCAATTGAGCTCGTGAAGATTCTTCTGAATCTTGCAATTAACGGGACGATTACTGCCGGCGTTGGTGAAATCGCAAATTTGCTGATCGGATGCGCGTTCGTTCTTCCGGCGGGCTTCATCTATAAGAGAAAACATTCCCGCGGCGGAGCGGTTTTAGGAATGGCGGCGGGCACAATTGTTATGACAGTTGTCGGCTGTTTTCTGAATGCGTATGTTTTACTTCCGGCTTATGCGAAGGCGTTTAGTATGCCGATAGAAGGTCTGGTGGAAATGGGAACAAAAGTAAATGGACAGATCAACGATCTCTTTACATTCGTTATGTTTGCAGTAGCGCCATTTAACCTTTTGAAAGGTGTGGTAGTATCTCTGATCGTGCTTTTGATTTATAAAAAGATCAGTCCAATCTTAAAAATGAATAAATAAATCCATCAAAAGTAGCGCAGAAAATAAAGATATGATACAATAGGCAAAGAAATGAAATGAAAACAGAGTTGGAGGAAGACATTATGCCTATTAAAGTGCAAGTAAGAGTGGGCGCAGAAGCCATGATAGACTTTATGTTGTATCATATTTATGCAAGCGCAGTGGGAGTGATCACGATCATTCTCGGAATATTAAATATTGGATTAGGAATCGCGTTTGCGAGCAGAAAAGAATTTTTGTATATGGCGGGTGCATTTGCATTTGCTATTGTAGTTTTGGTAATCTATCCACAGACGATCAAGAATCGGGTAAAACGTCAGATGGAGCGCATGGAGAATAAAGAGGCGCTCGCTACATATATCTTCTCCGAAGATGGAGTGGAGACAGTAACAAAAGATGACAGCGGGAAGGCTGACTGGTCTGCATTTAAAAAGGCGGTATCAAGAAAACGGCTGCTTCTGTTGTATGATGATAAGAAACAGGCAGTGATTCTGCCGATTGATCAGATTCAAGAGGAATATGCTCAGATTGCCGATATGATCTCTACACATATGCCGGCTCCGGCAGTGCGGATCAAACGTCTGGATGCGAAACAATAATTCTGGTGGAAAGAGGATGCTGTTATGGTGATAGAGACCAATCAGGAAAAAGAAACATATGCTCTTGGTGTTCAGATGGGACAGTCTGCAAAGCCGGGGGCAGTCTATACACTGGTAGGTGATCTTGGTGTGGGAAAAACTGTTTTTACGCAAGGCTTTGCGGCAGGACTTGGTATTGACGAACCTGTAAACAGTCCCACATTTACGATTGTGCAGATTTATGAGGAAGGGCGTCTGCCCTTCTATCATTTTGATGTTTATCGCATTGGCGATGTGGAAGAAATGGATGAGATTGGCTACGAAGATTATATTTACGGAGAAGGCGTTAGCCTGATCGAGTGGGCGAATCTGATCGAGGATATTCTTCCGGAGCATTATACAGAGATTAAGATTGAAAAAGATCTGGAAAAAGGGTTTGATTATCGGAGGATTAGTGTATGCGAATATTAGCGTTAGACAGCTCCGGGCTTGTAGCCAGCGTGGCGATTGTGGCAGGAGCGGATGGAAAGGCAGATGCCCAGACCATCGGAGAGTACACGATGAATTATAAGAAAACACATTCACAGACACTTTTGCCGATGCTGGACGAGTTGGTGAAGATGACAGAAGTGGATCTGAAAACAGTGGATGCCATAGCGGTGGCAGCAGGACCGGGATCATTTACCGGACTTAGAATCGGATCGGCAACCGCGAAGGGACTTGGGTTGGCGCTGAAAAAACCGTTGATTCATATTCCGACGTTGGAGGGACTGGCTTATAATTTGTATGGAATAGAGGGACTTATATGTCCGATCATGGATGCTCGAAGAGGACAAGTCTATACCGGAATCTATCGGTTTGATACAGATGGAGCGCTTCAGATCGTAGAAGATCAGATGGCGGTCAGCATAGAAGGACTGGCAGAAAAGCTTCGAGGTTATGGAGAAAAAGTTACGTTCCTTGGAGACGGCGTTCCGGTATTCAAAGAACGAATCACAGAAGAACTGCTTGCAGATCGGTCGGTTTCTTTCGCGCCGGCACATATGAATCGGCAGAGGGCTGCATCTGTGGGGGCATTGGCGCTTACCTATTATGCAGATGGAAGAGTAGAGAATGCGGCAGAACATCAGCCGGATTATCTCAGAGTGTCTCAGGCTGAGCGTGAGCGAAAAGAAAGGTTAGAGAAAAGTGGACATCCGAATATTGAATAGAGAAGATGCGCAGGAGGTGGAAGCGCTGGAAAGGGAAGCTTTTCCGGACCCGTGGAGCCTGAAGAGCATCGAAGGCACCTTGGAACAGAAGAATTATATGAATCTGGGAGTGTGGCGAGAGGGCGAGCTTCTGGGATATCTGTTTTTCTCCTGTATGATGGATGAAGGAGAGATTATCCGAATCGCAACAGCGCCCAAGGAGCGACGCAAAGGAATTGCGAAACTGCTTTTTTCGGAATTGAAGAAAAACTGTCTTGAACAAGGCGTTGATAAATGGATGTTAGATGTCAGAGCAGGAAATGAAGCGGCGCTTGCCTGCTATAGGAAGCTTGGCTTCCGGGAAGACGGGTGTCGGAAGAACTTTTACGCAGCTCCTGTGGAGGATGCGGTGCTTATGAGCTGCAAGATCAGATAATAACTGGAAAAACTGACAGTGGTTCCCACTGTGCAAAGTGATTGCCGGCAGTTATAATTTAGGCGTAACAAAAAAGAAATGAACACTTCATTTTACAGGAGGAATTGTATGCGCCAATATCATACAGAATTAAGAGAAACAAAAGAATCGACCAAAATTATTTGTAATCGCTGCGGAAAAGAAATCACAGTGACAAAAGGTGTCCCTGAAGAAGAGGTGCTGGAAGTAGAGAAGCGCTGGGGGTACTTTTCCGATAAAGACGGACAGACGGACCGCTTTGATCTGTGTGAAGCCTGTTATGATGAATGGGTGGACGGCTTCTTGATTCCGATTGAGCGGTCAGAGTAGATCCGAAAAGATTTAGATAGAAGTAAGAGGTAAAATATGTTAGATGTATGTTTGTTGGGAACAGGAGGAATGATGCCGCTGCCATACCGGTGGCTGACATCGTTGATGGTGAGATATAATGGGAGCAGTCTGCTTATTGACTGCGGAGAAGGGACACAGATTGCAATCAAGGAAAAGGGCTGGAGCTTTAAACCGATTGATGTAATCTGTTTTACTCATTATCATGGAGACCATATCAGCGGACTGCCGGGGCTTCTTCTCACTATGGGAAATGCAGACCGGACAGAGCCGTTAACGCTGATCGGTCCGAAAGGACTGGAACGTGTAGTGAATGCGCTGCGGGTGATTGCGCCGGAGCTTCCGTTTCCCATCAAATGTATTGAAATTCGGGAACCGGAAGAGACCTTCGAGATGAACGGATACCGACTGAAGGCATTTCGCGTCAACCACAATGTTCTGTGTTATGGTTATACAATGGAAGTTGACCGGGCAGGAAAGTTTGATGTAGAACGCGCGAAAGAAGCAGAGATTCCGCAGAAATACTGGGGAATACTGCAAAAAGGAGAGACGGTGGAGTATGAAGACAGAGTACTGACGCCGGATATGGTGTTGGGACCTGCGAGAAAAGGACTGAAGATTACGTACTGTACAGATACAAGACCGACAGATTCCATCAAGAATAACGCCGAGGGTTCGGACCTTTTTATCTGTGAAGGAATGTACGGGGAAAAAGATAAACAGAAAAAAGCACGGGAGTATAAGCATATGACGTTTTATGAAGCGGCAGAGCTTGCCCGTGATGCAAAGGTAAGAGAATTGTGGCTGACACATTATAGTCCGTCACTTACCAAACCGGAAGAATATATGGATGATGTAAGAGAAATCTTTCCGGCGGCTGTTGCGGCAAAAGACAGGCGTTCGGTGGAATTGGTATTTTCGTAAATAGAAAGGCAAAGGATAGATATGAGTGAGGCAAAGGATGTTTTGATCTTGGCAATCGAGAGCTCTTGTGATGAGACGGCGGCATCTGTCGTGAAAAATGGACGGGAAGTGCTGTCCAATATTATTTCTTCTCAGATTGACCTTCATACATTGTATGGTGGTGTTGTACCGGAAATTGCATCGAGAAAGCATATAGAGAAAATTAATCAGGTAGTGGAGGCTGCGCTTGATGAAGCGGGAGTAACTCTTGATGATATTACGGCTGTCGGAGTGACATACGGACCGGGACTTGTGGGCGCACTTCTTGTCGGCGTTGCGGCAGCAAAGGCGATTGCATATGCGTCAGGCAAACCGCTTGTGGGTGTTCATCATATAGAAGGGCATATTGCGGCAAATTTCATTGAACATAGAGATCTGGAACCACCGTTTTTCTCTCTGGTAGTTTCCGGAGGACATACGCACCTTGTAAGAGTGAAAGATTATGGCGAATTTGATATTATCGGTCGTACGCGAGACGATGCGGCAGGAGAAGCATTTGACAAAGTAGCGAGAGCTATCGGACTTGGCTATCCCGGCGGACCGAAGATTGACAAAGCGGCAAAAAAAGGTGACCCGGAGGCTATTACATTTCCGAGAGCCAAGGTTGAGGATGCCCCGTATGACTTTAGCTTCAGTGGGGTGAAATCAGCGGTTCTTAATTACATCAATGGATGTCAGATGAAAGGAGAAGCTTACAGTCAGGCAGATATCGCAGCTTCTTTTCAGAAGGCGGTTACAGATGTGCTTGTGGCGAATGCCATGCACGCAGTGGAAGAATATCAGGTGGATAAATTTGCGATAGCAGGAGGAGTTGCATCGAATACTGCGCTTCGTGCTGCCATGAGCAAGGCATGTGAAGAGCGGGGAGTGAAATTTTACTATCCATCGCCGGTCTATTGTACAGATAATGCGGCGATGATCGGTGTGGCTGCCTACTATGAATATATAAAAGGAACAAGACATGGATGGGATTTGAATGCGGTTCCGAATTTGAAGCTTGGGGAACGATAATATTGAGTGAGGAGGAGTGTCATGAAGAAGGAAGAAAAGAAGAACTGTACGGCAATTGTTTTGTCAGCAGGACAGGGAAAACGTATGGGCACTTCTGTGCAAAAGCAATATATTGAATTACAAGGAAAACCGATTATATATTACACATTAGCTGTGTTCCAGAAATCAGAAATTATTGATGATATTATTTTGGTTGTGGGAAAAGATCAGTTAAAATATGTGCAGGAAGAAATTGTCCGAAAATATCATTTTACGAAAGTGAAGACGGTCGTTGAAGGCGGACATGAGCGGTATGCTTCCGTATGGCAAGGGCTGAAAGTAAGAGAATATGATAAATATTACGAAAATATTCAAGACGGGTACGTCTTTATCCACGATGGTGCAAGGCCTTTCGTGGATGAAGAGATGCTGGAACGTGCTTATGATACTGTGAGAAAGTATAAAGCATGTGTAGCAGGTGTGCCCAGCAAAGATACGATCAAACTGATCGATGAGGAACAGTTTGCTGTCACGACGCCGGAACGGAAATATGTATGGGCAGTACAGACGCCGCAGGTTTTTGAAAAAACGTTGATTTTCGAAGCATATGCAAGACTGATGGAAGAAGAATGTGTTCATGTGACTGACGATGCAATGGTTGTCGAGCAGATGATGCATCTTCCTGTGAAACTCTTTGAGGGTTCCTATGAAAATATCAAAATTACGACCCCGGAAGATTTAGACATAGCCAGAATATTTTTGAGTAAAAAATAAAATATCTATTGACTTGTGAAATGTTGTATGATAAAATACAACTTGTCGTCAGGAAAAATGACGGAATTGAATATGTGGAGAGGTATCGAAGTGGTCATAACGAGGCGGTCTTGAAAACCGTTTGTCCGAGAGGGCGCGTGGGTTCGAATCCCACCCTCTCCGCTCAGAAAGAGTTTTGCATTTGCAAAACTCTTTTTTTCTGCTATAATTGACCATATTTCAAAATGGAATCTATAAATTCAGACTAGAAAGAAAGTATAGGCGCAAAACGATGAAGAAATCTGTCAGAATAATAATTGGTTTGAGTATTTTTGCAATAATACTTGTCGGAATGGTATATTTATATTATAATAAACCACAGGAAAAAGTTTGGCTTATCTGCCTTGTGAGAGAGGTAACCGGTTATTACTGCCCTGGCTGTGGAGCGGGAAGGGCATGTTATTCGTTACTTCACGGACAGCTATATCAGGCGTTTCGATATAATCCGCTGCTGATCATATTGCTTCCGTGGCTTGGGTTGTACATTGCTGCTTGTCTGGTGCAGTGGATGTTGACAGGAGAGGAAAATATAAGCAGACGTATTCCGGTGTGGATCCCCTATGTTGTACTTGCAATTTTATTAATATACGGCATTGTACGTAACATAGATACATATCCATTCGTGCTATTGGCACCGACGAAAGTATAGGTAAGGAGGAATGAGTATGCAGTGTAAGTTTTGTAGAGGAGATATTCCGGAGGGAGCAAAAGTATGCCCGACATGTGGAACACCTGTAGAAAATGCAGCGCAGGAGAATAGCGCATCAAACCAGCCGGAGGCTGAAAATAATTCATACAATTATCAGCAGGGCAATGAACAATTTAATCAAGGACAGTATAATTACCAACAGGGGACAGAACAGCAAAACAACGGCCCGTACAATTATCAGTACAGTAATGGGCAACAGCCTAATAACGGGCAGAACTATAATCAGGGATACAATCAGGGGTATAACAATGGAAATATGCCGGGTGAGAAACCGATCAGCGGAACCCCATATATGATTTTTTCTATTTTATGTACACTTCTTTGCTGTCTGCCATTGGGAATTGCCGGAATTGTATATGCGGCTAAGATTAATTCCCTTCAGAAAATAGGAGATTATGCAGGAGCAAAAGAAGCGGCTAAAAAGGCGAAATTATTTACGATTATCGGAGCTGTGGGTGGATTGATCATATCTATTATCTATCTTGCTTTGTTTGTGTTCGCAGGAGATGCCACCAGCGATATTGCAGATGATGTTCCGGCGATTGTAGAAGATATAGAAGAACCTGATGATGCGGATGAAGCAAAAGAAGAGACGCCGAAAGCAGTACCAAGTGGTGAGCTTGGAGCAGCGTGGAATACATATACGGTTCAGATCAATGATAAAGTCATCACGCTTCCATGTGAGGTGAAAGATCTGGAAGCAATTGGTTTTCAGTTAGATACTGGTGATACATCCGCAGAGTACATGGTAAATCCAGACGAATATGAACTCGCATTTTTCAATGACCAGTATGGACATTCCATTATGTTTGACATGATAAATGAAACAGATGCTGCATTGAAGATTGTAGATTGTAAAGTTGGCGGAATCTATATTGATGAATACGATGTAGAAGACGGTGATTTATCAGTGATCTTCCCGGGAAATGTACAGATCGGTTCTGCAAAAGACGAAGTGCTTGCCGCATATGGAGAGGCTTCGGATGTATATGAGGGCGATACCCTTCATTCTTATACATGGTATACAGATGATGATTATTTTAAAAACTGTAGAATTGAATTAGATGCAGAAACTCAGAAGGTAAGCTGCATGAGCCTGCAGTGCTACGATCTGTAATGAGGTTCGGATACTGAAAGAAAAAGAAAGATAAAAATAGTTTTTGCGGGGCGTAGGATATACGCTCCGTTTTTTGTTTATCCTATAAAAATGGAGAAATTATAGCGAATTGATAAATTAATAAATTACTGAAAAAAACCCTTGACAGAATACTACATTAAATACTATAATATCACTCGTGCTTACGTTTGGAGAAATACCCAAGAGGCTGAAGGGGCTCCCCTGGAAAGGGAGTAGGTCGTTAATAGCGGCGCGAGGGTTCAAATCCCTCCTTCTCCGTTCTTTCTTGAAAAAGAAAGTGAAAAAGTTCTTGACAAAGCAAAAGAGTTATGATAAACTCGAAAAGCTGTTGAAAAGAACAAATGTTGAAGAAGTTTGAAAAAACTTATTAAAAAAGTTCTTGACAAACAGAAGACAACATGTTAAAATAGCAAAGCTGTCGCAAGACAGACAACCTTGATAACTAAACAGTGAAACACATACGATTC
>OIYW01000104.1_pt1 | contig 73611 bp, 78 predicted proteins | sample 1588351 | NCBI WGS metagenome assembly OIYW01 (sample SAMN03283268) | human gut metagenome | biome: human-associated habitat; material: feces | host: Homo sapiens | place: USA | collected 2013 | reverse complement strand
CCGGGGAGGGGGTGTACTGTGTATTCATCTTTTAGGGCCTGCGCTTCCCCATTGGTCAGCCCCGGCTGGAGCACCAAAAACCACGCAAGCCCCAACAGGCTCAGGCACAGCAGGCCGATGCAGAAACCTTTCAGAAAGGTTTTCATCGGATATCCTGGCCCCTGTCATGGCCGCCTGCGGATCTCTTCTTTTTGCCCACAAGGTGCATGGCGAGGAGCCCGCCGCCTGCCAGCAGTGCAAGAGCGGAAAGGCCAATCAAAACTGCGGGCATCCAGGGGCTGTCCCCAGTCTGAGGAACGGTGGGAACTTCCGGCACCAGCTTGTTGTGCATCGCCACGGTGACGGTTTCGCCAGCCTGGATCTCCACAGTCTGATCATCCGGCAGGATATACTGTTTGGCATCCTCACCGGCCACCTCGGAAACGGTGTACTCGCCCACCCGGAGGTTGACATTGATCTCACCGTTCTCATCGGTCTGGAACTCCTGCTCATAGGCGTTGCCCATGAAGTCGGTGCCGGTGATCTTGAAGGTGCGGCCTTCGATTTGGTCGTCATCGGCTGTCTTTACCACCTTCAGAGAGCCGGTCTGCGCATGGTTGAGGAAGCCCACGCCAGCTTCGGTTTCCACCCGCACGATGGCGCCGTTTTCCGTGATGGAGAAGGGATAGTACCCCTCGTCACGCTGGAAAAATGCAGGGGCTTCCTTCTCGTGCAGGAAGTAATCTCCGTACTGCAAGTCTTTCAGCTGATAGATACCGCCCTCGGACTCAGCCATTTCACCCACCAGCTTGTCGATGTCAGGGTCGAACTCCCCGTTGTGATCCACATCGGCATACACCTCGAAGATGGCTCCAGACAGCGTGTTCTCCGGGAAGTCGGCGTCTACCTTGGTGGTTTCCGCAGTACCCCGGATGATTTGGTTTTCCATGGTGATCTCAATGGTCTGCCCATCGTCAGTGATCTCCACAGGGAAGGTTTCCTCGCTCAGTACGAAGGCTTCCGGCGCTGCGATCTCACGAATGACCCAATTGCCAACGGGTACCCGGTCAAATTCAAAGTACCCGATGGGATTGCTCTCGGTCACCATGAGGGCGGTTTCTTCTGTGAACTCGGTTTCGTCAAAGCGGAACAGGCCAATCACGGCGCCGCCCAACTCGAATCCATCCTGGTCCACCTTCCAGCCGGATACCTTGCCATACTTCAGTGTGTTTTCGATGGCTTCTCCGTCATTGACCTCCAGCTGCACGGTGGCGACGTCCTGCCCGGCGTACTCGAACACCACAGGGTATTTCTCGTCGCTCAACAGGTAGTGCTCATCTGTACCGATCTCTTTTACATACAGCGAGGCCCCGCAGGGGAGGTCGGTTTTGAAGGCGGCGTTCCCGCTTTCATCGATGCCGGTGGTCTCGATGAGGCCATCGGCGGGGATGGAACTGCCATCGGCAGCGACGATTTCCTCTGCGGCGAACAGGCCGAAGGTGATGTTTTTCCATTCCTCATTCATCCCGATGGAGAAGGTCTCATCCTGCTCCAGCTGCTTTTTGAGGCTGATTTCCACCTTCTGCCGCTCATTGACGAAGCCAACATCGGCGGTGGTGACAGACACCTCCTGGCCAGCGTAGGCGAGGGTGACTTCCTTCGGCTCGGAATCCAGCACCATGCCTGTGGGCGCTGTCCGTTCAGAAACTTGGTAGCGGCCCAGGTACAAGGGCTCCGATGTGGCGGTCCCATCGCTTCCTGTGGTCAGGGTAGCCACCAGTTCTCCGGCCTTTGCGTGAACGATGCCATCCGGGGTGACGATATCTTCCAGAGCGGTGATGTCGTAAACAGCGCCCAGCTGGCCCTGCACCTCATACTGCGGCTGGTAGAGGCCGCCGGCTTCTGCCACATGGCTGAATACCTCGCCCTCCTTGCGGACGGTGATGGTGCCTTTCTGCACCGTGTTATACTTGGTCACGGTGACAACGTCCTGGGTGCCATCCACCACAAAGGGTACAGGCTCATCATCCAGAACATAACCCCAGGGGCTCTGCTGTTCATACAACTCGTAACTTCCAAAGCCCAGGGCCTCCGGCAGCATGAGGGTCCCTGTGGAATCTGTCACGAAGGTATCGATGTCCATGGGGCTGGGATAGTTGATGTGCTGCACCACCCATTCGCCGGTATCCGCATTGCGGATCTTCACGGAGGTACCGGCCAGCGGGATGATCTCGCCGGATTCGGCGTCCCTCTTTTCAAAGCGGATGAGGGAGGTAAAGGTGGGGTTGTTCAGGATGAAGTAATAGGTTTTGCCATGCTCGGAAATGAACACGGAGAAATCCGGGACGAATTTTTGCCCCTCGGCGCCAGCGGTTTGATGCACCACATACAGGCCGTAAGGGAGGTCCTTCGATTGGGCGAAACCATAGGAATCCGTCAGCAGGATATCCCGTTCAGACTCTTTGGCGTTCTCGTAACTGCCCGCACTGGCCAAGTAGACCTGAAATTCAGCCCCGGCCTCCGGCTGCTCGATCTGCACCTCATCGCTGGTAACGGCCAGCGGCACAGCTTCTGCTTCCGCATCGGATGCATCAGGCTGGTCAACATCGGCTGCCGGCTCGGAGCTGTCGGCTGGTTCCTGCACAGTGTCGTTTTCCGGGGCGGCGCTGCCTTCTCCGGCTTGGCCTTCGTCGGCAGCTTCATTTTCCTCCGGCTGACTGGAAGGCTCGGAGCCGCTTTCAGAAACAGCGCCATTTTCAGGTGTGCTGGGGGCGGGAGTTTCCTCTGCGCTTTCAGTCTGCTGTTCTTCAGGGACGGTAGCTTCTTCCTCAGTGGGGGACTCCGTCTCAGGAGCAGGAACGTCCTGCTCTGGAATGGCGGGCTGGTCAGTGTGCTTGGTAATGGCAATGGAGCCAAGCACCACATCCTCTGTTGCGGTCATGGGGACGCTGTTGTGCTCCAGCGTGAAGTTCCCCGGCTCTGCGCCCACAGGATAGACGGTTTCATCCAGCAGGTACCCCTCGCTGGGTGAGATCTCACGAATGGAGTAATCCGTGCCGCAGGGGTACTCCTTGGTGGTGAATGTTCCCCCGCCCGAAGTGGTATAGGTGTCCAGCAAGGTTTCTCCTTTGAACATTCCGTACACCGCGCCATCCAGGGAGGCGTCGCCCTGGGCTTCCCCTGTGACGGAATCCACCTTTTCCATGGTAACGGTGAACTTCTTCAGTACATTGGAAAAGCTAACGCTGGCGGTCTGGCCGGGGTAAATGGTCACCTGCTGGGAAGCGGGCTGGACGTATCGATCCGGTGACTGCTCGGTGATGGTGTAAGTGCCGGCCTGGAGATTGTCCACCCCGATGGTCCCATCCGGGCCTGTCACCACATCCCGTTCCACCCCATTGCCGGAGATGTGGAAGGGGATGCCGGAAACCTCTCCATCCTCGGAGGTCTTCACGATCTGCAGGGCGCCGGATTTGATTTCGAGGGAGAAGTAGCACTTCACCGGCTGGGCCTCGCCCTCCACATCGAAGGTGACGACATTCTGATAGGTATCCCGCAGCCAGTATTTCGTGCCGCCGGTGACCACACCGGGGATGGAAGAGGGCAGGCTCTTTTCGGCGGTGATGGTCCCAAATTCCGTTTCACTGGTGGAAACGTGCAGCTGGTTCCCGTCCACGGAAAAATCCACGCCGGGGCAGCTGAAGGTGAAATCACCCAGCACATTGTTCTCATCCACCAGCGTCGTTTCATTTTTCCCAGTGCTCTCATTGTACTGCAGGGCATGGGTATAGGCCCCAACCGCGCTGGGGTCATCTGTGGCAAAGGACGGGATCGTGCGGTAGTTCATCACATTTTCCCGCAGCGTATAGAAGATGGGCTTCGCTGCGGGGCTGTTGGCGGTGATCTCGTCCACGATCTGGCTCTCATACCCTGTGCCGAGCTGGTTGTGGGCAATGAGCCAGATGAGGATTTGGGTGGCGATGTACTCATCGATGGCGCTGCCCCCGTACTTTGTGCCGGTTTCCATGTTGTAGCCCAGGGTGAGGGTAGTGTTGATCAGCGCCTTTTGTTCTTCTGTGAAAGAGGCGTAATCATCCGATGCCTCGTAGCCGATGCCGCTGTTGGCCCGTACACCCATCTGGATGCAGTAGGCGGTGCGGTATGTGCGTAAATCATTGATCCGCAGCTCGAAGAATTCCTCGGTTGTACGCCCGCCAAAAGGCGCAGGGAGGTTTTCGCTGAGAGAATAACGGCGGTCTTTGTATTCGATCATGGCGAGGTACCCGTCATAATCATTCTCGGCGGCAAGGGCGCTGCCAGGGAAGAGCCCAAAGCAGAGCAGCACCGCCATCATCAGGGACAGCACTCTTTTAAGATTTTTCATAACAGTCTCCTTTTTGGCAAAATAAAAAAAGCCCCCGCAGATTTGAGGAAAATCCTCAAACCCACGGGGGCTAAAGCAGAATTATCGTTCCTCGCCATTTTTCTGGCGGGGCTTTTTCCGGGGGAGCACCTTGTGGTGCGTATCCCGCTGGGTGCGCCAGACAGCGTCCAGCACAGACTCGATTTCGATCCCGTTCTGCCGGCACCCGTGAAGGATGCCGGACAGGTACGATTGAGAGGGCAGTGCGGGGGCGTCCTTGTAGGGGCTGTTCATGGTATAGGCCATGACTTCCCGCTTCAGTCCATCCGGGTCTACCACAGTGACGGGTTCCTTTCCATACAGCCGGGGGAATCCCTCATAGTGGTCCAGGCTTTGTTCATCCCGTTCCGAAATGCGCCAGAGGACGCCATCCACAAAGCTGTCCGGCTCCGGCAGGATGGTGGCAACGCCATGCCCGCCGCCATTCATGCAGAAAGCAAGGCGGTATCCCTCCAGACGGACGGTATCCACCACTTGGGCGTCCGGGCAGCGGAAGGCCATCTGGTTCAGGTTCATGTTGGAGCCGTAGGCAAAGTAAAGTTTCCCTTTGGTTTTTCATCATCTCCTATCGTTCTTGATTGCTGCGGTTCTGCAGGCTGGGGTACTGGGATTTGTCATACCGCCAGGCCCTGTCGCCGGGAAGATTGGAGAGCAGGTGTTCCCGCACATTTTTGTACTCCGGCCCGATGAGACCAAGGCGCAAAAGAAAGGTGCGGAAGGTGAAGGCGGGGTTCTCGCTGATCTCGGTTTTCCGCATCACCGTCCGCTTCTGATTGATGGCCTGGGCGGAGATGGCCAGCGCCAGCGTAATATTGGCGCGCACCTTGCCGGCATGGAGGGTGCTCTCAAAACAGCGCCACTCCAATGTGCCGCGATAGAACACCGAATGAAGGTTCAAAGCGTAGTACCGGGTCCAGTTGTAGTGCTCGTAGCTGCCATCGCCTCCCTCGTACCATTCCCGCTTTAGGCGCTCCATGGTGGTGTTGGTGGGCAGCTTGCGGATCTTCTCCAGCATGGGTTCCCGTACCTTCTGGCACCAGCGTTCCACCCGGCGCTCGTCCACGTTGAGGGCTTTGAACAGGATATCCTCCTTGGAGTACATGATGGACAGGGCGTTCTTCAAACTCTGCGGGGTGTGCTTGGAAGCGTCCACATGGACGTGCATCCCGCAGGATGAATTGACCACAGCCCCCGCATGGCGGAGGGTGCGTACTACATCTTGAAGCTTCCCCATCTCGCTGTATTCCAGCTTGGGGGAGTTCATCTCCACTTTGTAGGTATCATCGCCTGTGGAAAGCTGCCTGCGCCCACTCCGATGGGTGGCGCGGATGCTGGCGTCAAAGACAAAACGCCATGTTTTCCCCTCGTTGTCGGTGACCTCCCATGGGTCATAGGTGCGGGAGGAATGGGAGTGGATGGCGGTGGCGCCAAACAAGGCGGCCACTGCTTCTGCCGCCTGTTGGCGGGACAGCCCCGTCATCTCAATCTCGCAACCGAAATATTGATCTTTTAAATCAACCGATGGTGGTCACCTCCCGATGGGCGGCGGCCAGCCGCTTTCCGATGGCTTCCACCACATTGACGGTGACGCCGTTCCCAGCCTGCTTGTAGAGCTGGGCGTCGGATTGGAGCGGCAGGACAAGGTCGATGCGGTCATCCGTCCAGCCCTGGAGCCGCAGGCATTCCCGTGGCGTGAGGCGGCGGATGCGGCATCCGTCCCACACGCCGGAGGCTTCCCGCTTATGGCTGCGGATCCCGCCGTTCTGCTTGGCGGTGAGGCAGCGGGCATAGTCCGTCAGCTCCGGTTCCTCGTTCATATCCACACAGCAAAGGGTGCCTTGGCTGCTCCCGGTGGTGATGGTGTGGGCGATTTTCCTGCCCACCCTGCCGCGGCGGGTATTGAGGGTGGGGTATGCCAGATCCACACTGTCACCGGGATATGCCATTTTATATCCCTTTTTCGTGTTCTCCTTAATGGGGACGCCTGTGCAGTACAGCCCAGTTTTCCCGCCCATCCCGCCTGCCTGGGAGGTCAGGGTACAGCTTACCCCTTCTGTGGAGTAGACGCGCTCCCCCTGTGCGCCGGGGCGGATTTGCTTAAGAGGCGTTCCTGCTGTTTCGGTGAAAGGAAGTATTTTTCCTCTGCATCTTTCATCAAGATATCCGACAAGGTACACCCTCTTTCGGGATTGAGGGACGCCGAAATCTTTGCTGTTAAGCACCTGCCATTCCACACCATACCCCAATCCATCCAGCGTATGGAGGATGGCCGCAAATGTCCGGCCTCCGTCATGGTTAAGCAGGCCGGGTACGTTTTCAAGCAGCAGATACGCAGGTCTTTTTGCCGCAGTCAGCCGGGCAATTTCAAAGAACAGCGTACCTCTTGGGTCGGCAAACCCTCCACGGTGTCCAGCAATAGAAAAAGATTGGCAGGGAAATCCCCCGCACAGCAGGTCGAAGTCTGGCATTTCATCGGGGTCGGCTTCTCGGATGTCCTCACGGAACCACTCTCCTTTCGTATCGAACAGCGCCCGGTAGCTTTGGTCGGCATATTTGTCGATCTCACAATGGCCTACGCAGACAAAACCTCCGGCCCGGCTGAGTCCTTCTCGGAACCCGCCGATGCCGGAAAACAGGTCAATATACGTTATGGCTTTGGGCATCACGCTCCTTTTTCATGGATTTGGTGAAACGCTGCTACACAATCAACCGGCATCACCCCTTTCATGGTGCAGTGTCAAATGATATGAAAACAGCCCGCAGGGGCTGGGGTGAACCCAATCCTGCGGGCTGCTGTTATTCCTCTTATGCGTAGATTTCTTCTCCGTCTTCCTCGGTTTCACCGGCATCTTCGGTCTCGGCTTCTCCCTCGTCCTCATCCGCCGTTTCCTGTCCATCCTCTTGTGGGGCGCTCCAGGCGGCGAATTCGCTGGGAAGGCCCGTGCTGGGGTCACCCTCATCCTCGCCGGTTTCCTCGCCCTGGGCGTCGACCCAGGCGCTTTCTTCCTGTTCCTCCCGCCCGGCGGCCTCGGCGGCCTCGAACTCTTCCTCCGCTTCCTCCAGCGCCTGCTCGATGAGCCCGATGATGAACTCCTTTTGCGTCAGGCGGCGGTGGTGGACTTTTTCAAAGCGTTCCAGGTATTCCTTGACCCGCTGGAACAATTCCTCGCTCACCTGAAATGCCAGTGTTCTGCCCTTTGCCATGACTTTGCCAGCCCCTTTCTCATAATGCTCTTGGATGATCATTTCAATAAACTTGCTCATGGTGCTTTCCATTTCCCGGATCTCCTCGCTGATCCTGTTGTGCAGGTCCAGCGGGATTTTGCAGGTTACGCCCTTGGTCTCCACGGCCATCGCTCCTTTGCTTGGTTCTTTCCCTTTCGGGCAACACAAGCATATCCGAAGAGTGAAGAGAAAGCTATTACCAAGACCAACAACCTTTCAGCCAAAGCAGGGGCAACAAACGTCACAAGCAATAACGGCTATGTTGGGGGCTTCTTTGGGGGATTTTACCCGTCACCCATGAGGGTATTGAGAAAGCCGAGCATCTCCGGTGGGATGGCTTCCTCCGGCTGCCGCACTGGCTGGGAAGGGACAGCCTGAAGTTCTTCCCGCAGGATGCGGCGCAGGGTGGACTCCAAGGCGTCCTGCCTGGTACTGTCCAGAATCGCTTTCACCAGGAAGGCGCTTTTCTGGCCTTCCGGCACAGCCTGCAGCAGAGCCCATGCCCGGCGGTGGTCCTCATTCTGGAGGTTTGGGCGGAACATAAAAAGGGGCCTGCTCATCCCTTGCCCACACCGCCCGACAAACGCCCCAAAATCCGCTCGAATCCTTCGGCGTTTACCCGGTCATCCAGCAGGGCAAAAACCCGGCACAGGCCGTCCTGAGGGGCGACGTTTCGCTTGACTACCGCTGCGCCGCCGCCCAGCATCACCACTGGGATAGCCTTGAGGTCAAACCCCGCTTCCATGGCCGCTGAGAGAAGGCGCTCGGTGTAGAGGCGGCCCTGCTTTTGGATGATGTCGCGGGCGTCCTCGTCCATGCTGCAGGGTTTTCCCGCCAGCACTCGCTCCACCTGGGCGTCGGTAACGGACAGCCCCACATCCCGGCGGACCTGTTCTTTCGCCTCGTCGATGCAGCGGATCATCCCCAGTTCCAGGCTCCGGCAGGTGGCGGCGTTGGGAACATTGTTGTCCAGACGCATCAGGTCCACCGTCCAGCCGCCGATGTCCATGAGCAGGACGGAGGGCTCGTTCTGGAGGAGTTCCGGGTGGATCATCAGGGCGGAATACCCCTGTGGGAACAGCTTCACATCCTCGATGGCCACTTTGTAGGGGACGCCCTCGAACTGGAAGCTTACCGGCTGGGAAGAAGGACGAAGGTACTCCCGGAAAGACTTCTTCTCCCGGCCAAACCCGGCCAGAGGAAGGCCGGCTGCGATGGTAACGGAACACTCCGTCTTGGCGCCCCGCTGCTGGATTTCTTTGGCGATGGCCGCAAGGGTCAGCAGGTAGTAGTTCTCGTTCTCCATCTTGTTTCGCAGGATCGGCTGTCTGCCGGTCCCGCACACGAAGAACTTTCCACCGTACTCCAGCGTGTTCTGCAGGGTGTAGGGTTCATGGGAATAGGCGGTGATACCGGCTGGGAAAGAAAAATGCCGGGTCTTGATGGCGTAGTAGCCATGGTCGATGCCGATATTCATGGTTTTGTTCATCCTTTCTTGGCTGTTGCCTAAAACTTGGTTTCCTGCTGGTTCAGAGCGAAGCGTATCTTGTTCTTTCCCAGCTGGTAAAGTATTTAGGGGGGAGAGTGTGAGAGGGGGGAGGCGCAGAAAACCGCCCCGGCCTGCCAGCCGGAGAGTTCCTGAAAAAGGGCGCACTACCCCCTTGTATTTTGAGGGCTTGATTTTGTGCCGTTTTGGGCTTTCGTCAATCTATCTATGAACCTGCCGGAAACTTCTACACATTTGACAACGGGGAAAAGATCCGCAGAACGCAAAAAAGCGGGGCCTCCGACCTGAAAAATCAGGCGGAAGCCCCGCTTGTGGGGTTTCGCTGAGGATTTTGCTCTGGACATCCACGGTAAAAACGTTTTCCGGATTTTCCGTCCAAAAGCCCGCAAACCCGCATGAATACTGACAAAAATGGGGTGGACATCTAAAGTGTCCACCCCAGATGGTGGGAGAGAGTGGATTCGAACCACTGAAGTCGACGACAACAGATTTACAGTCTGCCCCCTTTGGCCACTCGGGAACTCTCCCATATAAGCCCCAGACCAAACCGGCCGGGTATGTGATGCGCTAGCTTGTCTGCCAGTGGAGCTGGTGAACGGACTCGAACCCCTGACCTGCTGATTACAAATCAGCTGCTCTACCAACTGAGCTACACCAGCGGATTTTTTAGCGCTTGATTATTATATCCTGGATGTCCGTAAAAGTCAAGGGGGAATTTACGAACATTTTTATTTTTTTATATCCGCCCCAAAGAAGGGGGCGCTTGGGGAAAAAGGGGGGACTGCGGCGGGGGGCGGGCATCTTGAAAAATAGAGAAAAAACCAGTGGACTTTTCCCGGGATTATGCTACAATAGGATTACAAGAAATCTATTGGGAAAAGGAGTGGATTTTGTATGAAAAAGTTGGTTTGCATCCTGTTGGCGGCCTGCCTGATGACAACCGCGCTGGCCGGCTGTGGCGGAAAAAAGGATGATGAGACATCCAGTGCGCCCGCCCCTTCCCCACAGGTCTCCTCGGCAGTCTCTGTGCCAGAGGTGGCAGAGACGGCCAAAGCCCTGCGGGTCACGGCGGATTCCGGTTTGAATATCCGTGCGGAGGCTTCAACGGACAGTGAGATTCTGGGCCTGGCAGAGAATGGGGAGCGCTTAGCCTTGCTGGTGGAGGATCCTCAAAACGGCTGGTATCAAATTCAGTACGAGGGGGAGACTGCTTATGTCTCTTCCGATTATGCCGAGGTCATTGAGGTTACCGTGGAGGAGTACAACCGGCTTCGCAGCGGGGAAACAGCAGGGGAGGCCACCTCTACGCCGGCGCCCTCCTCTGCATCGTCGGAGAGTTCCTCGCAATCAGAAAGCTCCTCCCAGAGTGAGTCTTCCACGTCTTCCAGTTCAGTGGATGCAGAGGACGGCGAATAACGCCGTTCTCTTTTCCTGCCCGGAGGTTTCCGGGAAATACTTTCGCCGGGAAAGCCCGGCTTTACAGGTAAAGAAAGGACAATGCAGAGCTATGAACATTATGATCGTAGGCGGTGGGCTTCTGGGCCGCAAGACCGCGGAATCCTTGGATGAGCTGGGGCATGACGTGGTGCTGATTGACGCCAGCGCGGAAAACATCGCCCAGCTGAGCCCGGATTTCAGCGGTGTCACTGCGGTGGGCTTCCCCATGGATATCAAGAGCCTGCGGGCCGCGGGGATTGAAGGCTGTGATGCGGTGGCTGTGGCTACTCCGGACGACAACTTAAATATTACGGTGGGGCAGATTGCCAAGAACTTTTTTGGCATTCCCAAGGTGATCGCGCGGATCTCCGATCCCTACCGGGAGAATATTTTCGAGCGCTTTGGCCTGCAGACCGTGTGCCCCACCAATATGGCGGGGGACAAGCTGGTCACAGCCCTTACCAGCCCGTGGCAGAGCCGGCAGGTCTCGTTTGGCAGCACAACGGTCTCGCTGGAAGTGGTTCCAGTGGAACGGCGCTATTTTGGCCACACCACGGCCAGCGTGGAGCTGCGGCCAGGAGACGGCCTGTTCGGTGTCATCAAGGATGACGGTGCGTTCCTGCTGAAGAGCCAGCGGGAAGAGATCCCGCTGGAGGCAGGGGACTCCCTGGTTGTCAGCTGCAAGATTGATTGAAAGGGGAGTGCGAGCAATGAAAATGGTGATTATCGGCGGCGGCAAGGTGGGCTATAATCTGGCCCGTATCATGCTGGAGCGCCGGCACACAGTCAGCCTTGTAGAACGGGACCGCCAGCGGTGTGAGAGGCTGGCGGACGATTTGGACGCGGCGATTTACCGGGGGGACGGGACCAATGTGACTGTGCTGGAAGCCGCCGGCACCCAGGACGCGGATGTGTTTATGACCGTCACAGGCAGCGACCAGGACAACCTGGTGGCCTGCCAAGTAGCTCGGGACCACTTCCATGCCAAAAAGGTGATCTCCCGTGTGAATGACCCGCGGAATATTGAGACATTCCGGGTGCTGGGCATTCGGAACACCGCCTGCAGCACGGAGATCCTCACTAAGATGATTGAGCAGGAGGCCGATTTGGCCCATATGCATTTGATTGCCACCCTGAACCAGGGCAAGGCGGGGATCTGCTCCATGACCTTGCCCACGGATACGGCTTTGGATGGAGTGGCTTTAAAAGATATTGACCTTCCAGGGGGCACACTGGTCATCTCTCTGATCCGCCGGGGAGTGCTCACCATCCCCAACGGCTCTACAATTCTGCAGGCAGGGGATGAGCTGGTGGCGGTCAGTGAGGACCGGAGCCAGAAGGCGCTGATGCGGGCGCTTTCCGCTACGCTGCCCTAAGGATTGCGGGCGAAAAGAAAAAATTCAAAAATAATAACAATTCCTACTTTACAAATTGCGGAACCTGTGCTATACTGTGTTCACAGGCAGTAAGGAAGCCTGGAAGACCGTATAGAAAGGGAAGAGCGGAATTTTGGAAAAACGTGAGAATTTCAGCAGAAAGCGGATGGCGATTCTGAATACACTGCAGGAAACCACCGTACATCCCACCGCTGATTGGGTTTATGCCAGGCTGAAGCCACGTTATCCCGATTTGAGCTTGGGCACTGTGTACCGGAATTTGAAAAAGTTCTGTGAAACAGGAAAGGCGGTCAGCGTGGGGGTTATCAATGGACAGGAGCATTTCGATGCCCGCGTAGAACCCCATGCCCATCTGGTCTGCAAGCGCTGCGGCGCTGTACTGGATATCCCCGAGGAGTTTTTCCGCCGGGATGAGCTGGAAAAGCTCTCGGCCCGGTTTCACATCCGGCTGGAAAGCGCCAGGGTGGTGTTCGAGGGAGTGTGCCCCCAGTGTGAAAGGAAAGAACAGTGATGTAAAGGGCGCGAGCTTTGCAAATTTGCGTCCTGTGGATCCGGGTTTTTCCCGAAAAAAGCAAGGGTGTAAAGTTATATTCCTTGTTTTGCGCCCGGCGTGGGTACAGGGGCGCAAAGTAAATCAAGCAGTTCCACAAGAAATGTTCTATTGGATAGATCTCTGTAGAAAAATTTATTAAAATGGAGGAATTTACTCATGAAAAAGTTCGTATGTACTGTTTGCGGCTATGTGTACGAGGGCGAGGCTGCCCCTGAGAAGTGCCCTGTCTGCGGTGCCCCCGCTGAGAAGTTTGTGGAGCAGGCCGGTGATATGACCTGGGCTTCCGAGCATGTGGTGGGCGTTGCCAAGGGCGCTCCCGAAGAGATCCTGCAGGGCCTGCGGGAGAACTTCCAGGGCGAGTGCACCGAGGTGGGCATGTACCTGGCCATGGCCCGCGTGGCCCATCGCGAGGGCTATCCCGAGATCGGCCTGTACTGGGAGAAGGCTGCTTACGAAGAGGCCGAGCACGCCGCCAAGTTCGCCGAGCTGCTGGGCGAGGTGGTCACCGACTCCACCAAGAAGAACCTGCAGATGCGTGTAGAGGCTGAGAACGGCGCTACCCAGGGCAAGACCGACCTGGCCAAGAAGGCCAAGGAGCTGAACCTGGATGCCATCCACGACACCGTTCACGAGATGGCCCGCGACGAGGCCCGCCATGGCAAGGCTTTCGCTGGCCTGCTGAAGCGCTACTTCGGCGAGTAATTCCCGTGAAGTTCATAGCAGAGTAACAGAGAAGGGGCAGAGGAATCTGCCCCTTTTTTTGCTGCGCTCTGGAGAGAAGGCGGGGTTGCGGCGGCGGGAGCCCTGTGTTATGATGGGAATAAATCAGGAAGGGGTGGGCGCCATGCTGGACTATATTTGTTGGGATTGGAACGGCACCCTGCTGGATGATGTATCCCTGTGCGTGGCGGTGATGGACGGGATGCTCCAACGGCGGGGGCTGCCCTCTTTGGGAGGGGAGGCGCGCTACCGGGAGATATTCACCTTTCCTGTGCAGGAATACTATCGGGCGGCAGGCTTCGACTTTGGCCGAGAGCCCTTTGAGAAGCTGGCCCTGGAATACATTGAGGAATATGACCGGAGAGCTTTGGACTGCCCGCTGCATGCCGGTGCGGCAGAGGTGCTGGAAGCGTTGGAAGCGCAGGGGCTGCGGCAGCTCATCGTCTCTGCCTCCAAGCAGAAGGCCCTGGAAGAGCAGGTGGGCCATGCGGGCGTGCGGGGCTTTTTTGAAGCCCTTCTGGGATTGGAGGACAGCTTTGCCCGCAGCAAGTCCGGCTTGGCGCTGCAATACTTTAGCGCTCATGCTGTGGACGCCCGCCGGGTCCTCTTTATAGGGGATACCCTCCATGACTGGGAGGTGGCACAAGAGGCCGGCTGCCCCTGCGTGCTGCTGGCTCAGGGTCACCAAAGCCGCGCCCGCCTGGAAACCGCCGGCGTCCCCGTGCTGGAGAGCCTCTCCCAAGTGCCGGCGTTTTTGCGAGGCCTGCAAGCTTAACCCCGCCGGAAACAAAAAGGACGCGCCGCCCCAAAAGCCGCGCGTCCCGTATCAGCCAACGGGCTGCCCCATGTTGCGGCGGCTCTTTTTTATGCTTGCCTTCAAATGCTTCGATGAATATCAAATTAAATCTTGACACCGCCGCACCTTTCTGTTATGCTAAAATTGCTTCGATAAATATCGAATTAAAATTACAGAAAGGAGGTGCAACCGTGAAATGGGAGATTCTGAAAAAGAAATGGAAGCGTTGGCGGCATGGCCGCGCTGTCGCCCGGGCGCCCGCCTGGGACTGCCGGGAGGAACGGGCCTCCCGTACCCAGCGCCAAACAGACCAGGCCAACGCCTGGAAAGCAATCCGGCGGGGAAGAAAAATACTTTGATAAATATCAAATTAAATCTTGACAAACCCCTGCCGAGCTGGTATGCTTGATCCAGTTCGATACATGCAAAAATAAATCTTGCGAAGGAAGGCGAACACGTTGAAAAAGGAGATTTGGCTCAACTATTTAGAAAGCCAGGTGGAGCGCTGCCGCCAGGAGGGGGAGGCCCTCTCCCAGGACTGCCGGGAGGATGAGGCCCGCCGGGCGAAAATCCAGGGGAATATCTTCCAGATTTGCGCCACGGTGTACCAGGCCTTGGAAGCCCACCTGCCGCCTCAGGAGCTGGAGGCCGCCTACCGCCGGAAGCTGGAAGCTTTGCCGGAGAATTGGCGGGCCGCCCGGGATTTGGCCCAAGCCCACGGGGATATGGCCCGGGCCGCCGTGGAGGAGTGGAAGCTGGAGGCCTGGCAGCAGGCCTGGGACCAACTGGGAAAGGAGGCGTAACCTATGACAGAGGAACAGGCGTTAAAACTATTCAAAGGCTTGGCGGACCGCTCCCGGCTGCAAATCCTCAAATCCCTGCTGGAGGAGGATATGTACGTGGAGCGCCTGGCCCAGCGGCTGGAGCTCACCCCGGCCACGGTGTCTTTCCATTTAAAGAAGCTGATGGACGCCGGGGCGGTCTCCTCCCGCCGGGAGCAGTACTACACCATGTACTCTATCAATAAAGAGGTGTTCCAGTGCCGCATTTTGGACATCCTGGGGGAGAAGTCCTCCGACGCCCAGCGCCAGCAGGAGCGGGAGGCCCGCTACCGCCAGCGGGTGCTGGACAGCTTTTTTGAGTACGGCCGCCTTAAGGCCATCCCCGCCCAGCGGAAGAAGGAGCGCATCTGCCTGGAGGAAATCGCCAAGGAGCTGGAGCTGGGCCGCCCCTATCCCGAGCGGGAGCTCAACCAGGTGCTGCTGCGCTTCCACCAGGACTACTGTACCCTGCGCCGGGACATGATTAGCGAGGGTATCCTCCGCCGGGAGGAGGGCCTTTACACCCGCCTGGTCTAGGGCGGGAAGGGGCCTTTGGAAAAATGAGAGAAACAGGGCTTGACAATCCAGCCTTAGGAAAGTATAATTATTTCTGTTGTACTGGTAATGCCTACGACGAAACAACCCCTGCCTTGTGGCGGATGGGAGGGATATAAATGGCTGAGATCCGGCTTAAGGAAAACGAATCTTTGGATAGCGCGCTCCGCCGCTTTAAAAAGCAGTGCGCCAGAGCAGGCGTCATCCAGGAGGTCCGGAAGAGAGAGGCTTATGAAAAGCCCTCTGTCAAGCGTAAGAAAAAGTCAGAAGCAGCTCGCAAGCGCAAGTACAAATAAGGCTGCTCAGAGGTACCTTGAAAGCGGGCGGTTCGCCCGCTTTTTTGTTTGAGAAAAAGCAAGCCGCAAGGAGGAAAGAAATGGGCATCTTTCGGCCAACCGCCCTGAAAAATCGGGTTACAGAAATCACCCCGGAATTTTTGAGGGGCCTGGGGGTGCGGGCCCTGCTGCTGGATGTGGACAACACCCTGTCAACCTACACCTCCCATACTCCTATGCCGGGCGCGGTGGAGTGGGTGCGGGCCATGGAGGCGGCCGGTTTCCAGATGATCATTATTTCCAATAATTATAAAAAACGGGTGAAGCGCTTCGGGGCCATGTTCGGCCTGGATACCTTGAGCTTCGCCATCAAGCCCCTGCCGGTGGGTTACCTTCGGGCGGCCCGGCGCCTGGGGGTGAGGTGCCGTGAGTGCGTCATCGTAGGGGACCAGATCTTTACGGACATCGTGGGGGCCAACCTGTGCGGCATGAAATCTGTGCTGCTGGCGCCCATCGAGCCGGAGGAAGGCTTCACCTTTAGAGTACGCAGGTATTTTGAACGGGGCCTGCGGGAAAAATTCCAGAGAAGAAAGGATGTTTTGCGATGAAAAACCCTGTGGAACGTCTGACTGAGCGGCTTATCCACGGCGACAGCCAGAAAGCCGCCCTGGTGTTTTCTGAAAAGAACCGCCGGTATTTCACCCAGTTCCCCGCCACAGACGGGGCCCTGCTTGTCACAGCGGAGGAAGCCTACCTGCTGATGGACTTCCGCTATGAGGAGGCCGCCCATTACCAGGCCAAGTACTGCACGGTGCTGGGTTTTGATTCCCTGATGGAAAAGCTGGGGGAACTGATCCAGAAGCACGGCATCAAGGAGATTTACATGGAGTGCGAGCAGCTCTCTGTGGCTCAGGCCCGCCGCTTTGAGGCCGCCTTCCAGCGGTTTGGCGCCCAGGCTGTTCTGGATGAAACGCTGGACAGCGCCATTCGGGAGCAGCGGATGATTAAATCCCCCGAGGAGGTCAAGAAGATCGAGGCCTCTCAGGAGATCACCGACGCGGCCTTCCAGCACATCCTGCCCTATATCAAAGAGGGCGTCACCGAGCGGGACCTGGCTTTGGAGATTGAGTTCTTCATGCGCAAGCAGGGCGCGGAAAATGTGGCCTTCGACCTGATTGTGGCCGCGGGCAAGAACGGCTCCCAGTGCCATGCGGTCCCCTCTGACAACACCGTGCAGAAGGGCGACTTCATCACCATGGATACCGGCGCCCTGTTGGACGGCTACCACTCTGACATGACCCGCACGGTGGCCCTGGGCCAGGTCAGCCAGGAGCAGAAGGCCGTGTACGACACGGTGCTGAAGGCCCACCTGGCAGTCATCGACGGGGTGAAGCCCGGCATGGTCTGCTGTGATGTGGACAAGATTGCCCGGGATATCATCGAGAAGGACTATCCCGGCACCTTTGGCCATGGGCTGGGCCATGGGGTGGGCTTTGAAATCCACGAGTGGCCCCGGTTCGGCCGCGGGGATCAGACGGTGTGCGCGCCTGGAATGGTGGTTACCGATGAGCCCGGCATCTATATCCCGGCCAAATACGGCGTGCGCATCGAGGATATGCTCCTCATCACAGAGGATGGCTGCCGCAGCCTGACCAAGTCTCCCAAGGAGCTCATCTGCCTGTAAGGCTTTTTGCGGCAAAGGGTGGGAAACGGCTTGCAATCCCGCTGTAAATACGGTACAATAGAAAGAGAAATACATTGGAGGTTGTTAAAATATGGTAACCGCAGGCGATTTCAGAAACGGCGTGACCTTTGAGATGGACGGCGGCGTCTATTCCATCATCGAGTTCCAGCACGTCAAGCCCGGCAAGGGCGCTGCCTTTGTGCGCACCAAGATCCGCAACGTGATCACCGGCGCTGTGACAGAAAAGACTTTTAACCCCAACGACAAGTACCCCACCGCTTACATCGAGCGCAAGGACATGCAGTACCTGTACAGCGACGGCGACCTGTACTATTTCATGGACAACGAGACCTACGAGCAGATCCCGATCAACAAGAGCGTCCTCTCTGACAACTTCAAGTTCGTCAAGGAGAACATGGACTGCAAGGTGCTCTCCTACAAGGACAACGTCTTCGGCGTGGAGCCCCCCAACTTTGTGGAGCTGGAGGTCACCAAGACCGAGCCCGGCGTCCGCGGCGACACCGCCACCAACACCCTGAAGCCCGCTACCCTGGAGACCGGCGCGGAGATTCGCGTGCCCCTGTTCATCAACGAGGGCGAGATGATCCGCATCGACACCCGTACCGGGGAGTACATGGAGCGCGCCTAAGCGCCCATTTGCCCAAATACACCGCGGGGCGCTGCCCCAGACGGAACAAGGGAGGAACTGACCATGACCAATTCTGAGAGAGCTTCTTATATCCGCGGCCTGATGGACGGCCTGGAGCTGGACCCCAGCGCCAAGGAGACCAAGGTCCTCAACGCCATCGTAGAGCTGCTGGACGACCTGTGCCTGTCTGTGGAAGAGCTGGACGAGGGCCTGGACGAGCTGGCTGAGCAGGTGGATGAGATCGACTACGACCTGGGCGAGCTGGAAGAGGACTACTACGAGCTGGAGGACGAGGATGAGTGCGGCTGTGGCTGCGGTCATCATCACCACCACGGCGACGACTTTGACGACGCCGAGTTCGAAGTGACCTGCCCCAGCTGCGGCGACACCATCCAGCTCAACGACGAGATGCTGGAAGAGGGCAGCATCGTCTGCCCCGGCTGCGGCGAGACTTTGGAGTTCGACTTCGACGACGACGAGGAAGAGCCCGAGGACAAGCCGGAAGAGTAAGCCGCTCAAGCGCAATAAAGAGGCCCTCCCAGTTCGGGAGGGCTTTTTTGTACCTCTCTTGACAGGAATTATGTCAAGTGCTATGATGGGCTTAGAGGCTGGCTTTTCTCTTTTGAAAGGGGGAGACTGTGGTGAAAAAGAAGATTCGTTTTTTGCTGCCGGCAATCCTCTGCTGCCTGCTGGTGTGCGGCACGGCAGCGGGCTCTCACTACGCCCAGGGGGTCTCGCTGATGGAGCGGGCCCTCGCCGCTGAGGAGGCCTATCAGAGCGCCGGCGTGGTGTCCGCAGAGGAGCTTTCCCAAGCGTTGGAGGGGGAAGAGGCCCTTTCCACAGAGGAGATCTTGGACGCGGCGGAGCAGGTCCGCCGGAGCGCGTCCCCTGAGCTGGAGCCCCACTTTACAGGCAGCCTGGAGGAGCGCTTTTCCCAAAACTGCCAGGAGGGACTGGAGGCGCCCCTGGAGTGGGGCTTTTCCGTGGACCGCGGCTTTACAAACCCCAAGCTGCTGGGTTGGAAGTCCCTCTCCAGCACAGAGGTCCAGGTGCGTTTCCGGGCGGATACCTGGCTCAGCACCATCTATTCCTATCTCCTGGAGGGGGCGCCCCGCTACACAGTGGAGGTGCTGTTCAGCCAGTGCACCTACACCGTCCAAATGAAGCAGGAGGACGGCCAGTGGAAGGTGGCCTCGCAAGACATGGACCAGCTGTTTGCGCCGGACAGTTACCAGCCCATCCAAGGGGGCTTCGCTTCCTATCAGGAGGCGCTGGACTTTGTGAACAGCCTGGACGTCCAGGCGTTGGACCCGTTTGTCCTGTGAGCAGGGAGAGCATAGAAAAAGGGAGCGGTTTCCGCTCCCTTTTTTGCGCGTATTTTTTGGTCACTGGCCTGCCCGCACTTCCTGCACCAAAGCCATGCACTCCTTGGCCCGCTGGGTGATGGCCGCCCAGCTGCCCTCGTTGATGTCCCCGGCGGGGCAGAGCCAGCTGCCGCCGCAGGCGATGACGTTGGGCTGGGAGAGGTAGTCCTTCACATTGCTGGGGCTGATGCCGCCGGTAGGCATGAACTTCACACCCCGGTAGGGGCCGTACAGAGCCTTGAGCATCTTCACGCCCCCCACCACTTCCGCGGGGAAGAGCTTCACCGTGGTGAGGCCCAGGCCCAGGGCGGCCTCCACCTCGGTGGGGGTGGCGCAGCCGGGGTACACGGGCACCTGGTTCTTCAGGCACCATTCCACCACTTCCCGGTTGGTGCCGGGGGAGATGACCGCCTTAGCGCCGCAGTCCACGGCCAGCTTGGCCTGTTCCACACTGAGCACGGTGCCCGCGCAGACGAACATCTCCGGCAGGGCGGCAGCGATCTTCTCGATGGACTTGGCGGCCGCTGGGGTGCGGAAGGTGACCTCCGCCGCGGGGATGCCCCCATCCAGCAGGGCCTGGCCCAGGGGCACAGCCTTCATTTCATCCTCCAGCTGGATCACTGGGATGACACCGGTGTTTCGCAAAACCTGTTCCACGTTTTCCATAGAGATTCCTTCCTTTCTTGCAGTGGTTAATCCATATAGCCGCCCTTCATGGGAGAGGCGGCGTTTTTTGTGAATAAACCCAGGGCGCCGGTGGTGTACTTAGACGGCCGGGGGTGCCAGCGCTCTTTCCGGCGGGCCAGCTCTGTGGTGATCTCCTCTTCGGTGGCCTCCTGGCCGTGCAGCCCGCAGATGCGCAGCACCCGGCCGGGGATGTCCACCTGGATCAGGTCGCCCTCCTCCACCAGGGCGATGGGCCCGCCCTCCGCGGCCTCGGGAGACACATGGCCGATGGCCGGTCCCTTGCTTGCCCCGGAGAAGCGCCCATCGGTGATGAGTGCGATAGAGGCGGAGAGCTCTGGGTCAGAGGAGATAGCCTCTGTGGTGTAGAACATCTCCGGCATGCCGCTGCCCTTGGGGCCCTCGTACCGGATGAGCACCGCGTCCCCCGGCTGGATGCGGTGGTGGAGGATGGCGTCGATGGCCTCCTCCTCGCAGTCAAAGGGACGGGCCTTCAGAACGGCTTGGTGCATCTCCTTGGGCACGGCGCTGTGCTTGACCACGCTGCCCTGGGGGGCCAGGTTGCCCTTCAGCACGGCGATGGTGCCGTTTGTGCCGATGGGCTCCTCAAAGGTGCGGATGATGTCCGTGCGCCGCAGGCCGGTCTTTTGCAGCAGCGCGTCGCAGCGGTCGTAGAAGCCGTTTTTCTTGCAGTCCTCCAGGTTCTCGCCCAGGGTCTTGCCAGTGACGGTCATCACGTCCAGGTGCAGCATGGACTTGATTTCCTCCATGATGCGGGGCACGCCCCCGGCATAATAGAAGTATTCCGCGGGCCAGCGCCCGGCCGGGCGGATATCCAGCAGGTAGTGGGCGCCCCGGTGCATCCGGTCAAAGGAATCCGCGTCCAGCTCCACGCCAAACTCCCGGGCAATGGCGGGCAGGTGGAGCAGGGTGTTGGTGGAGCCGGAAATGGCCGCATGGACCATCACGGCGTTTTCAAAGCTCTTCTCCGTGACAATATCCCGGGCGGTGAGGCCCTCCACCGCCATTTGGGCGGCCCGGGCCCCCGCCTTGCGGGCCACCTCCACCAGGTCTTCACAGGTGGCGGGCATCAGGGCGCTGCCGGGCAGCATCAGCCCCAGGGCCTCCGCCATGATCTGCATGGTGGAGGCGGTCCCCATAAAGGAGCAGGCCCCGCAGGAGGGGCAGGCGTGATGTTTGTAAAAGGTGAACTGTTCCTCTGCGATCTCCCCCCGCTGGAACATGGCGCTGTATTTGCCGATCTGTTCCAGGGTCAATAGGTCGGGCCCGGCCTCCATCACCCCGCCAGTGACCACGATAGAGGGGATGTTTACCCGCCCAATGGCCATCAGCTGGGCTGGCACGGATTTGTCACAGCTGGAAATGAACACGCCCGCGTCAAAGGTGGTGGCGTTTGCGTGAATTTCAATCAGGTTGGCGATGGTGTCCCGGCTTACCAAGGAGTAGTTGCCGCCGTCGTGGCCCTGGCTCATGCCGTCGCACATGTCCGTGGCAAAGTACAGCGCGGATTTTGCCCCTGCCGCGTCGGCTGCCTTGGCTGCCTCTTGGGCAAACTGCAGCAGATGGGCGCTGCCGGGATGGCTTTGACCATAGGTGCTCTCAATCAGTACCTGGGGGCGCTCCAAATCTTCTGGAGTCCACCCCATTCCCATGCGCAGCGGGTCCATTTCCGGGGCCACGCTGCGGGTCTGTTGGCTTTTCAGCATACTGTTTCCTCCTAAAGCCCAGGGGGCTTTTTTGAATCGTTCGGGGAATCCTCTAAAATAAGGGGAGAGAACTTATTTTATTATACAATATCTGGTGTTCAGTTCGCAACGGGCGGCACATAATAAAATTTTAAAATCCCGTAAATTGACAATTGCCTGCTGCGCCGGTATACTTTTATTATCTATAAAATGTTGTGAAAAAGGGAGGGTTCCCAAGAGTGGAGCAGTGGAAGAGTGTGGAAATACAGGGACTTCGTTTTGGAGAGGGCCTTCCCAAGGTGTGTGTGCCGCTGACCGGCCAAGGTGTTCCAGCCCTGCTCAGCGAGATGCAGGCTGTCTCGGCCCTGCCTGCCGACCTCTATGAGTGGCGGCTGGACTGCTTCTTTGGGGACCCCCTTCCCACCCTTCCTACGGTGGTGCGGGAACTGGGCGGCAGGCCCCTGCTGTGTACCCTGCGGACCCAAGGGGAGGGGGGACAGGCCCGCCTTTCCCCGGAGGAGTATGAACAGCGGCTCACCGCCCTGCTTGAGAAGGGCGGGTTTGGGCTTGTGGATATCGAGCTGGCCTGTGGGGAGGAGAGAGTCTCCCGGCTGGCGTCCCTGGCCAAGCGCCAGGGGATCGGGGTGGTTATTTCCAAGCATGATTTTGCGAAAACTCCGCCTTCAGAGGAGATCGCCGCCACGTTGAGGAAGATGAAGGCCCTGGGGGCCGACCTGCCGAAGTATGCGGTGATGCCCCATACACCAGAGGATGTGCTGGCATTGCTTTCCGCCACCCGGCAGGCCAGCCGGGAAATCGGCCCGGTTATCACCATGTCCATGGGGGAGCTGGGCAAGCTGACCCGCGCCTGCGGCGGGGTGTTCGGCTGCTGCCTGACCTTTGGGGCCGGGCAGAGCGCCTCAGCCCCCGGGCAGATTGGCGCCGAGGACCTGCGGGCTATTTTAGAGGATCTGCAGCCCCACAACAGCCGGAACGCTGAAGCGGCTGGGGAAGAGGGCGTGTAATTTGGAAAGGATCGTGTCCCTATGAAAAACGATATTGATTCCATTTTGGAGTCTATGTTCCGGGGCGGCAGGCTGCATTTTAAAAGCTCTCTGCCCCAGGATTCCCAAAAGGAGAAGAAAGATCCGCGGCCAGCCCCCAAGCCCGCTGAGGGGGCTGGGCCGCTGTCTCAGGCGGCTGTCAATGCCCAGCAGGCGCAGCAGGCTTTGGACGCGGTGGAGAGCGTGGGAGACAGCTTGGCCGGTTCCCTGCAGGAAAGCCTGGAACGGCTGACCCGGGAGGCCAAGGCGGATATGGCGGATCTGGAGCGCCATCTCCAGGCCGACGGTATCGACACCCAAGCCGTGGTCCGGAACAGCGGCGCGCCGGTGGACATGGATATGGCCTTTCAGGTGGCCCGTCAGGAGGCCGGCGCCCTGGTGCTGGGCCAGGAGGAGTTTTTGGACAGCCTGCTCATCGCCTATAAACGCCCCTTTGTGGCAGGCAGCCAAGAGGGGGCGCCCCTGTGCCGGGCGGCGGTGCTGGGACCCCACGGCACCGGGCGGCACAGCGCCTTGCGGTGCGTCACCGCGTCGCTGGGGCGGCAGGGGGTGCTGAAAAGCCCCAAGACAGCGCTGCTGGACCTGTCCCGCTACGCCGCCCCCGGCTCGGAAAAGCTGTTTATCCAGGATTTTTACGCTGCCGTGAAAAGCGGGGCCTCCGCGTTGCTGCTGGAGCATTGGGAGCGCTGCCATACCTCGGTGCTCTCCATGGTGGGGGATCTGTTCCGGCAGGGTTCCATCCCTCTGCCCAGCCGTTACGCCGAGCAAAAGGGCATGCTGGTGGAGATCGGTACGGCCCTGGTGCCGGGGGCGGTGTCCACCCTGTCCGCGGCGGGGAAGTACCTGTTCCTGTTGACGGACCAGCCCGCCTCCAAGCTGGCGGACGCCTTCGGGGCCCCTTTCCTGGCGGCCCTGGATGACCAGTGCCAGACCAAGCCCTTTACCCGGGAGTCCTTAGAGGAGATCGCCCGGCGGGAGCTGACCAGCTTGCAGGAGCGCTGCCAAAAGCAGCTGCAGATGAAGCTCTCCTTCGGAGAGGCGGAGGTGGGGGCCCTGGCGGACCGCTTCACCCCGGACCAGGGGGCCTATGCCCTGAAGGAGGGGGCGGACCGGCTCTACCGTGCCCTCAGCGAGGAGAAGCTCCACAAGGCGCTGGGGCCGGTGGAGGGACGGCTTTTCGCGGAAGGGGATGCCCTTCGGGCGGAGTACACCCAGGCGGGGCTCACCGTGCAGGTGGGGGAGAAGGACGCCTCCGGAGCCCGAGAGGCCGCTGTGGCTGCCGTCAAGGAGGAGCTTTCCCAAATTGTGGGTTTGCAGCCGGTAAAGGATTACATCCTCTCTCTGGAGGACAACTTCAAGATCCAGCAGCTCCGGCGGGAGCGGGGCCTGAAGGCGGATTCCCCCTCCATGCACATGATTTTCACCGGCAATCCGGGCACGGGGAAGACCACCGTGGCCCGCATTGTCTCCCGATACTTAAAGGCCATCGGCGTGCTGCAGGGCGGCCAGCTGGTGGAGGTCACCCGCGCGGACTTGGTGGGCCAGTATGTGGGCCATACCGCCCCCCTGACCCAGAAGGCGATCCAGTCCGCCTTGGGAGGGGTCCTGTTTATCGACGAGGCTTACTCCCTCTACCGGGGCAAGGATGACAGCTTTGGCCTGGAGGCCATTGACACTCTAGTCAAAGGCATGGAGGACCACCGCAGCGACCTCATTGTCATCCTGGCGGGCTACTCCCGGGAAATGGAGGAGTTCCTTCAAGCCAACTCCGGGCTGAAGTCCCGTTTCCCCAATATCATCGAGTTCCCGGACTACACCGCCCAGGAGCTGTGGGAGATCACCAAGAGCATCGTGCGGGGGAAGGGCTACCGTCTGGCGCCCTCCTGCGAGGCGCCGCTGACCGCCTATTACGAAGAGCAGCAGTGCAGCGGGGACTCCCGCACCAACGGCAACGGCCGCATGGCCCGCAACAAGGTGGAGGAGGCGGTCATCGCATGTTCCCGGCGGAACGTCCGCGCCCCGGAAGAGCAGCGGGATTTGGAACTGCTGCTGCCAGAGGACTTTGGCGTGTAAGCGCCTTTCTATCCGAAAGAGGCACAATCCAGCATCAAAAAAGGACATCCCGGTTTTGCCAGGATGTCCTTTTTGCGTGCCTTTGGCTGGCGGAATAAGGGCTTACTCCTTCTCCAGCACCTTCACAATTTCCCCAATAAACATGCGGTGCAGGTCGTTGTCGTACCACTTTTCCAAAAGGCCCTTGTCCAGGAAGCAGCCTTCCTCCAAATCCTGGCGGTACAGCTTGCGGCAGAGAAAGACAAGCCGGGCCTGCTCGTAGTAGGGGGCTGCCTCATCAAAGCAAGGCGTCAGGCCGGTGGCGGCGTCCTTGTCTACCTCCCGGCCGGATTTGCTGCCGCACAGGTTTAGGGCCTGCCGGTACTCCGGCCCGAAGAAGCAGAGGGAATAATAGTCTTCCCGCTCTACAAACTCCAGGGTGTAGCGCTGGGGCCGGATGTAGATGGTGGAGACATATCTGCCCCACAGTTCCCCCACGCCGCCCCAGCTGGCAGTCATGGTGTTGTGCTTCTCCCTGTTTCCAGCGGTAATAAGCATCCAGTCCTTGTTAATCAGGGTGAAGGGATTGTCCTTTAGCTCCTCCACCGAAATTTCCCGAAACGCCATATGGCACCATCCTTTCTCGCAATTCAACTTCAGTCTATGCCGCTGCCGGCTTTCCTATCCCCGCTTTGAAACAGAAAAACCGCCGGACAGGAACGCTTGCCCCGCCCGGCGGCCTGCAAAAAGGAGGGAATGTTGTAATCCGTTAGTTCCACTCAATGCCGTTGTATTTGCGGAAGCTGTCCATGCTCACCTGAATGCTCTCCATGGGGGGCAGCTGGGTGAAGTCCTGCTCCAAAATGACGTACTCCGCGCCCACTCCGTTGGCAGCGTCCAAAATATCCTGAATGGGCATGATGCCCGTGCCCACCTCGCAGAAATCCTCCGGCTTGTGCACGCCGCCAAAGTTCTCCCGGCCGATGGGCACTGTGGGATCTTTGACAGAGAAAATGTTGATGGGGGAGTCCGTGGTCTTGGAGAAGTCCTTCTGGTGCACCAGCTTCATCCGGCTGCCCAGATGGCGGATGACCTCCACCGGGTCCGCCCCGCCACGCATGGCCCAGAAGGTGTCCAGCTCAAAGTCCACATACTGGGGGTCCGTGTTTTCCATGATGTGGTACAGGACGTATTTATCCTGAAGCTTCTGGAACTCGTGATAATGGTTGTGATAGAGGAACTTCATACCGTGGGGAGCCAGCGCCTTGCCCATGCGGTTGTAGTATTCGCACCGCTTCATCAGGGTGTCATAATCCGGGAAGAAGTCCGCGGACTGTCCAATATATTTGTTGCCGATCTTGCCGTGGTATGCAATGATGCCCGGCAGGGTTTTCTCATCAATAGGACGCAGGTGGCTGCTGACCACATGGGCTCCAAAACCGCCCAGAATCTCCAAAAGCTTGTCTGCGGGCACATCGAAGCCTACGCCGGGGTCCTCGTCCGCCCGAGAGTTTGCCACCTCCAGATTTTTGTAGCCAATCTCCGCCACTTTGCGGATGGCCTCAAAGGGGTCCTTTTCCATTTCCGTGCGCACGGAATACAGCTGAATGCCAACTTTCAATGCCATAGCAATACCGCCTATCCTTTCCATAGAATTACATCCTGAATGGTATCTTCATTATAGCACAGTCCCCTGGAAAAAGCAAAACAGGAAGAGGCTTTTTTTGTGAAAGCTTCCCCGGGTGCTTTTTGGCGGCGGGGCTTTTTTCTTCTCCTGCGTGCCCGGGTCAGTCAGCTCTGGGCGGCCTGCAAAAACTCCATGCCATAGCGCATGATGTTTTCAGCCGCCAGGGCCATCTCCTCCGGAGAGGCCGCCATCCCCTCCTCTACCCACTGGCGCAGCAGCCCCATATGGCCCCCGCTGGCAAAGGCGTAGAAATACTCCAGCTGGCGGCGTGTGGCCGCCGGAAACTGCCGGGAGTAGGCCCGCAGATAGCTCTCCCGGCCAATGCTCACAAGCCGCAGGGCGAAATCCTTGTCCCCGTGCTCCCCCAGGGTGACGGTGCACAGGTCGGCATTGTCCTTCAGGCAGCGGTAGATGCCCGTGGTAATCTGCAAGGGGGAAAGCATCTCCAGGTCCGCCTCCAGCAAGGGGGCCAGGGCCTGCTGGAAATCCCGGAGCATGTCCTCCTCAATCTGCTGCAGCAGGTCATAGATATCGTCATAGTGGGCGTAAAACGTGCTGCGGTTGATGCCCGCCCTTTGGCAAAGCTCGGTTACGGCAATGCGTTGAATGGGTTTTTCCTCCAGCAGGCTGGTAAAGGCCTGCCGGATGAGCGCCTTTGTCAGCCGGGTGCGCCGGTCGTTTTCCAGTTCCTTCAAAATCGGTTCCCCCTTCCGGCAGAACAAGGCCCTGCCGGATCTTTGCTTTCATTATAATATGGAAAAGGAAAAAGCGCAATGCGCCATTTGCCCCCTTGTACCAGCGGAGGGGGAGTGCTATACTGAGCTTGCAGTTCAAATTTTGTGGAAAGGCGGCCGCTGCAATGGTCAAAGAAGAAGAGAGGATATACAAAGGCATTGTGTTCTGCCCTGGGGACCCAGAGCTGGTGGCGATTAAGCGCAAGACCCACAATTTAGACGTGGATTACAACCAAACCCATGAGGATGAATTTGAGAAACGGGACGCAATCCTCCAGGAAATCCTGGGCGAAATGGGAGAGGGCGTGCGGATTCAGGGGCCCATTGCTTTTCACTACGGAAAGCACACCAAAATCGGCAAAAATTTTTTTGGCAATTTCAATCTCACCATCCAGGATGATGGGGAGGTGACCATTGGGAACAACTGCAATTTCGGCCCCAACGTCACCATTGTCACCCCTGTGCATCCCATGGTTCCAGAGGAGCGCAATGCCCTTTTGGGCCCCGATGGGAAGCCCAAGCGCCTGTGCTGGGCCAAACCTGTCCACATTGGAGACAATGTGTGGCTGGGGGCTAACGTGGTGGTGTGCCCCGGCGTCACCATTGGGGACGGCTGCGTCATCGGCGCGGGGGCTGTGGTCACCCGGGATATCCCGCCCCGCACCTTTGCCGCGGGGAATCCCTGCCGGGTCATCCGGGAGATCACAGAGGCGGACAGCATGCGGCATAAGCCGGAAATCCTGGCGGACTTCGCTGTCCCGGAGAGCTTTGAAGGCCTGTTCTGACCCCCTCGTCCGCCCACAAAAAGGCGTGAAAAAAGGGTTAGGGGCCGCCCATGGGAGGAGGCGGCCCCTGAAGAGGAAGTAAGGAGTTAAAATGAGGATGTAATGAAAAAGATTTTGTCCTGTGGCCTTTTCTTGACCACGGTTATAGGATAGCAAGGAAATGTGAAGGTTTTTTGAAGATTCCCGGAAAGTTCCCTAAACGTCCGGTTACAATGCTTCGCTTTCCCTGGAAGGAAAGCCCGTTTCCCGCTCTTGACAAGCTCCCGGAAATCATGGTACACTATCAAGCGATATGGGGGAGTAGTCGGCATGGTGCCCCATGCAGCTAAGTCAACATCTTGGGTGTTCCCGCACCCTGGTTTAGCTTGAAACGACAAGACCTGTGCTTTGCGGCATGGGTCTCTTTTTATATCCCCCAAAAACGGGAGAGATTTGTTTAAACACAGAAGGAAGGATGAAGAAAACAATGGAATTCTTGTGGGAAGGCCTGCTATCCATCACTTGGCAGCAGGCGGTCATGTATGTGGTGGGCGCAGTGCTCATCTGGCTGGCCATCAAAAAGGAGTATGAGCCCACGCTGCTGCTGCCCATGGGCTTTGGCGCCATCTTGGTGAACCTGCCCAGCTCTGGCGTGCTCAATCAGACGCAAGGAGCGATCCAGACCCACGGCATTATCGAGTGGCTGTTTGAGATAGGTATCAACGCATCCGAGGCGTTCCCGCTTTTGCTGTTTATCGGCATCGGCGCCATGATTGACTTTGGCCCCCTGCTCTCCAACCCGAAGATGTTCCTCTTCGGCGCGGCCTCGCAGTTCGGCATCTTCATGACCATCGTCCTGGCGGCCCTGCTGGGCTTTGAGCTGAAGAACGCCGCCTCCATCGGCATCATCGGCGCCGCCGACGGCCCCACCTCCATCCTGGTGAGCCAGGTGCTCAAGTCCGATTACATTGGGCCCATCGCCGTGGCTGCCTACTCCTACATGGCCCTGGTGCCCATCATCCAGCCCGCGGCCATCAAGCTGGTCACCACCAAGAAGGAGCGGGCCATCAAGATGGAATACCGCCCCAATTCCGTCACCAAGACCACCCGCATCCTGTTCCCCATCATGGTCACCTTTGTGGCCGGCCTGGTGGCTCCCGCCTCTGTCTCCCTGGTGGGCTTCCTGATGTTCGGCAACCTGATCCGCGAGTGCGGCGTGCTCAACCGCCTGTCTGAGACAGCTCAGAACGACCTGGCCAATTTGATCACCCTGCTGCTGGGCATCACCATCGCTTTCTCTATGCAGGCAGACCGCTTTGTCCAGCTGGATACCATCAAGATTATGGCCCTGGGCCTGGTGGCTTTCGTGTTCGACACCGTGGCGGGTGTTGTGTTCGCCAAGATCCTGAACATCTTCAGCAAGACCAAGATCAACCCCATGGTGGGCGCCGCCGGCATCTCCGCGTTCCCCATGTCCGCCCGCATTGTGGAGAAAATGGGCATTGCCGCCAACAACCAGAACCACCTGCTGATGCACGCCGTGGGCGCCAACGTCTCCGGCCAGATCGCTTCCGCTGTGGCGGGCGGCATCGTGCTGGGCTTCTTTATGTAAGATAAAATCCTGGTTTTTCGCAAGGAGAAGTGACTGAATATGAATATGGAAACTGTCATGGAAGCCCTGGGTATCATGGGCAAAGGGATGCTGGGCATCTTTGTGGTGATCGTGGTCATCGCCCTGCTGGTCTACGGGCTGACCAAGATCACTTCCAAGAAAAAGTCTTAACAGCATTGAAAAGGAAAAGGACGGGCTCTATCCCGTCCTTTTTTGTGAGGCAAAAGTAAAATATACTTGACTTTTAGACTGCTAAAGCATACAATAATCTGGAGAGGTGAGCCCATGGGGAAAAATTTGAAAATGAAAGCCGCCCGGGCGGCCCTGGGCCTGACCCAGCAGGATTTGGCAGAGGCGGTGGGCGTCACCCGCCAGACCATTGTGGCCATCGAGCGGGGGGACTACAACCCCACCATCAAGCTCTGCGTGGAAATCTGCAAGGCCCTGGGTAAGACCTTGGACCAGCTGTTCTGGGAACCGTGAGAGGAGTTGTGCGCCGTGAAAAAACGAACCGAGTTAGACGAACGCCAGCTGTGGCAGCGGGGCAACGTGTTTAAGCACGCCTTTGTGTTTTTAATTGCCGCCCTGGCCCTGGAGGCCCTGTGCAAGGCCTTTGGCGTCACCTGGGCCCAGGGGCCTTGGGAGGCGATCCTGCTCATCTGGGCCAGCGTTGCCCTGTGCTGGTGGGAGTTCATCCTGCGGGATATCAACCCCATGGGGAGGAGCCAGAAGACCTTCTTTTTCGCCATGGGGCTGTGCGGCCTGAGCATGGTGGTGATGGAGCTGGCCTCTCTGGCGGCAGGCCGCGGGCCGCTGCTGGAGGAGGGCATGCTCACCTCTGCTGGGGCTATCACCCTCACCGGCTGCCTGATGGCCAGCATCCTGGCGGTGTACCTGGCAAAGAGCTTCCGGGAAAAGCATCGCCCCGCCGGGGACGAGGATTGAACTTGCAGCCGGCGGCGCCGCCTCCTGCAAAAATCCCTTCCCATCCCCGTCAAAACCTGCTATAATAAAAAGGATTTTGAAACAAGGGGGAACCACTATGACCATCCTGCCGGAACGCTACCAGCCCGCCCTGGGCCTGTACGAAACCCAAAAGGCCATTGGGCTGATTAAGAATATCTTCCAGGTTAAGCTCTGTGCGGCCCTGCACTTAAAGCGTGTCACCGCGCCCCTGTTCGTGGACCCGGCCACCGGCCTCAACGATGACCTCAACGGCGTGGAGCGCCCGGTGGGCTTCGACATCCCCGCCGTGGGCATCGAGGGCCAGGTGGTGCACTCCCTGGCCAAGTGGAAGCGCCTGGCCCTCCACGACTACAATTTCTTTGTGGGCAACGGCCTGGTGGCGGACATGAACGCCATTCGCCGGGATGAGGAGCTGGACAACCTCCACTCCATCTATGTGGACCAGTGGGACTGGGAGAAGGTCATCGACGAATCCACCCGCAACGAGGCCTACTTAAAGGACACCGTCCGCCGGATTGTCAGCGCCATCTGCGGCACTTTGGACGAGCTGAAGTGGCAGTTTTCCAGCCTGGACACCGACCTGTGCCGGGATGTGTTCTTCCTCACCGCCCAGGAGCTGGAGGACATGTACCCCCAGCTCACCCCCAAGGAGCGGGAGGGGGTCATCACCAAAAAGCACAAGACCGTGTTCATCCAGCAGATCGGCGGCAAGCTGAGAAGCGGCAAGCCCCACGACGGCCGCGCCCCCGACTACGACGACTGGAGCTTGAACGGCGACCTGCTCTTCTGGCACGAGCCCCTGCAGTGCGCCTTGGAAATCAGCAGCATGGGCATCCGGGTGAACCCGGAAAGCCTGGATAGGCAGCTTGCGGAAGCTGGCTGCGACAACCGCCGGGAGCTGCCCTTCCACAGGATGCTCCTAAACGGCGAGCTTCCCCTGACTATCGGCGGGGGTATCGGCCAAAGCCGCCTGTGCATGCTGCTGCTGGGCAAGGCCCACATCGGCGAGGTACAGGCCTCCCTGTGGGACGAGGAGACAAAACGCTTCTGCAAGGAAGCGGGTATCGTCCTGCTGTAAGGAGTGGCTTTTATGAAAGCATTTGCCAGAACATACTGGCTGGAGCTGGTGCTGTTTGCTGTGGCTCTGGTGGGGGATTTGATGGTTCTGCCCTTTCTGCCGGAGCAGGTTCCCGTTCTGTGGAACCTTCCCGCCCGTCCGGCGTCCAAGTGGACGCTCCTGTTTTTGGCTGTGGTGCAGTTCCCGGGCGCCTGTCTGGCGCGTTCCGGCCTGCATGTCTATTTTGAGCGGTATCCCGCGCGGGCGTTCTTCTTTGGCTGCTTAGAACGCTTGGTTCCCCTGCTCTTTTCAGTGGCGCTTCTTGTCTGCCAGCTCAGTTCAGTTCTGGGGGCCTTTGGCCTGTTCTTTCCTGTGCTGTATGTCCTGTTAGCGGAGCTGGTGTTTCTAGTTCTCCTTTGTATTAGCCTTGCTGTATCCAAACATAGGGGCTGAACCGGCAGGGGTAGGTCGAGATAACCTCACTACGTTGTAAAAGGGGTAATACTCATGAAAATGCTGAAAACCTATTGGCTGGAGCTTCTCTTTTTTGCTTTGGGACTGGTGGGCGCGGCCTTCGCGTTCCCATTCCTGCCGGGAAGCATTCCCCGGCAGTGGAACAACGGGCAGGTGGTGGCCACCATGCCCAAGGCGGCGCTGTTTCTCATCCCCGTGGTGCAGCTGCTGGTGTGCTATCTGTTCCACTGGTGGATTGGCCGCTGCCTGGAGAAGCTCCCCGCTCTGGCCCCCACGTTTTCCGGGATGGAGCGGCTGCTTCCGGCCGTTTTGGCGGTTGTATGCCTTTCCCTAGAGGTCTGCATCATGCTGGCGGCATGGGGTGTGGCGGTGAAGATCGCTGTTGTGCTGCTTGTCGAGCTGCTGGTGGTGCCTATCGTGTTCATCGGCTTTGTGGCGGCCAAGATCTTGGGCAATATCGGAAAAATAAAATGAAAAAGAGGCTCCCCTGGGGGAGCCTCTTTTTTCAGCCTTCCAAATAGCCGGCCAGTGCTTCCAACTGTTCCTGGCAGACTTGCCGCCCTTGGGCGTACAGGGCCCGCAGCTTTATCAGGTCCCGTTCTGTGCGGGAGACGGTCACCGGCTCCGGCGGCCGCAGCACGAACACTTTCCCCTGGGCCTCCAGGCGGTCCAGCGCATCCAGCTCCCGGGCATAGCGCCGGGGTGTTTCCAGCAGGGCGCGCACCAGCTGGGGATACTCCTTGTAGTGCTTGGCGTAAAGGCGGGCCAACGCCCGAGGGGTCTGGGGTTTTCGGTAGCCGTGCTCCCGGGTGGTGATGACTACCACCTTATCATAGCCTTCCTCCAAGGCGCGGGCATAGGGGATGGACAAGGAGGCGCCCCCGTCCACGCAGGGGATGCCCTCCACCTCCACAGTGGGGGCCAGAAGGGGCATGCTGGCGCTGGCCCGGATGGCCCCATAGATATCCTGGCAGCTGTGTTTCTCCCAAAAGACCGGCTGGCCGGTGCGGCAGTCCGTAGCCACAGCGGTAAAGCGCGTGGGAGAAGCGGCAAAGGCTTCCCGGTCCAGGGGGATCAGCTTGTCGGAAATTTCCCCGAAGAGGAAGTCGAAATTGAAAATGCTCTTTTTGAAGATCAGGTTCCCCAGGCCCAGGTACCGCTTGTCATTGACGTAGTCCAGGTTCACCTGGGCGGTGCGGCCCACCTGGCGGGAGACGTAGTTTACCCCCGTCAGCGCCCCGGCGGACACGCCGAAGACCCCATCGGACCAGAGCCCCTGTTCCATCATGACGTCTACAGCTCCGGCGGAAAACATACACCGCAGGGAGCCGCCCTCTAAGGCTAAAGCCCACTTTTTCATAGCACGCTCTTCTCCTTTCCGAATACCTCCATTTTACATCAAGTTTCTCCAGGATTCAACGCCCCCGCTTGATTTCCTTTTCCGGCCCAGGTATAATAAGGCGTACATTATCACAAGGAGCGAACCTATGCGCATACGAAGAAAGACTTGGGCCAGGCCGGAGCTTGCCGCCTGCCCCTATTTTGTGGCACAGCCCCAGCAGCAGCGGGGCAGCTGGGAGGCGGTGTTTGGGGAAAAGCGCCCCCTTCACCTGGACTTGGGCTGCGGCAAGTGCGTCTTTTTGGCCGAAGCCGCCCACACCCACCGGGATGTGAATTTCCTGGGAATCGACATCAGCTACGACATTCTGGGCGTGGGCCGGCGGAACATTGCCCAGGCCTACGGGGAAGAGCAGCCGGACAACGTGGCCCTGTGCGCTTATAATATTGAGCGGCTGGGAGAGCTCTTTTCTCCCGAGGAGAAGGTCCAGCGCCTGTACATCAATTTCTGCAACCCCTGGCCTACCGCCCGGGGCCACAAGCGCCGCCTGACCCACACCCGCCAGCTGCTTCACTACAAACCCCTGCTGGCCCCCGGCGGGGAGATCTGGTTCAAGACCGACAACGACGACCTGTACCTGGCCACCCGGCGCTATCTCACCGAGGCGGGCTTTGCAATCTACTTTGACACCCGGGACCTGCACGCCGCCGGGGACCCAGAGAACATCCTCACCGAGCACGAGCTCCGGTTCACCCAGGAGGGCATCCCCACCAAGGCCTTAAAGGCCCGGCTGCTCCAACCCTGAGTGCAACGCAGGAAGCGCTGAAAAAGGAAAGCCTTCGAGGGAAACCTCGAAGGCTTTTTGGTTACAGCTGAAAATCCTCTGGGCGGTATTGGGAGGTGCGCAGGGAGGGCGCCACCCGGGGCTCCCGCAGAAGGGGGTCGTACCGGTATTTTTTGCAAGCCTCCCCCTCTGGCTGGCGGCGCAGGGCGCAGGCCACCTGGCCCTCCCCTCCGCTGTTGTGCTGGCAATAGGCGCAGCTGGGAGGAATGCTCCCCCCAAACAGCGGGTGCTTTTTCTTTCTCTGAAACAGGCCCATGGGAAGAAACCCTCTTTTCCAAAGCGCCGAAAAAAGAACCGGCGCCTTTCTATTCCAGAGGTATTATAGCACAAGTCCGTTCCCGGTGCAACGGGCTACTCTTTGGAACCTTTCTCCCTCTGTGGCAGGGCAGCGAGAAATGCCAGGCACATGAGAAACAGAGAGAGACCCCCGGCCGCCGTAGAGGCGGACCCCCCCAAGGCCAGTTCCGCCTCCGAAGAGGCCCACACCAGCTGAGGAGGAGGGGGGAACAGCCGCGCCAGCAGCAAAAAGATGCCCGCCGCCAAAAAACCGTGAAGAAGGCGGAATAGGAAGAATTTCCCCTTAGAAAGGGGGAATTCTGGGAAAAGGGAAAAAAGCTGCAAGTGTACGCACAGCCCGCCAAAGGCCAGACCAAAGGCGTAAAGCAGGGGCGCGGCCCCTTGGCGGGAGGCCTCTCCCGTGCCTCCGGTGACTTCCAGCAGGAAGGAGAGCAGCACCCCGGCCTCCTTTTGGGAGACCAGCCCGGAAAGGGCCAGCAGGCGGCTCAGGGCCTGGAAAGCCCCGCTCCCCTGCAAAATGGCGGTAAATCCGGCAAACAGCAGAATGCAGCCGCACATTTTTACCACAGCGGAAGAGGCATCGGATACAGAACGGACCAGCGCCGGCCCTCCCGGCTCTCCTGGCTGCGGCGGCTCCTTTTCCGGAAGGGGCTTCCCCAGCCCTGTGAGAAGTCCCAGCAGCAGCCCAGAGAGGGTCACCGCGATAAAGAGAAGCCACCCCAAACGCAGGCTTCCCAAAGCGCCGCAGCCTAGAAAGGTCACCACAAAGGCCGCTCCCGGCGCCACGCAGAAGAGCATCATCCGGCCGGCCTGCTCCCGGGTGAGCCGCCCCTGTTCCAGCAGGAGGGATATGCCCCGGGCCCCAGCGGGGTAGCCGCCCAAAAAGCTCAAGAGCAGGGTGGCCCCGGCGCAGGCGGGCAAACGGAACAGATGCCGCACGGCCGGCCCCAATGCCCGCCCGAACAGCATCCCTGCCTGAGAGCGTACCCCATAGCTGGCTGCGACCATAAAGGGGAACAGAGAGGGCGTGAGGGACACCAGGCAATACAGGGCGCTTTGGGCTACGCTGTCCCGCACCTGGGCCGGGTAGGCCAGCAGCGCTGTTCCAAAGCTCACTAGGGCCAGGGCGCTTCCCAACGCTCTCCAGGAAAGGGCCCTTTCTGGCCTGGCGGGAGAGATCAGCTTCATGGCGTGCTCCTTTCCGGGGCCTGCCGCCCCCTTCATCCCTATGCCCCCCTGGTGGGATACATTCCCGCCGGACCACATATATTTTGTAGTGTTCAAACGGAGAGAGGGGGCAGGCTATGGAAACGCGGGGAGCGGGCAGCCCGGTGGTAGAGCTCCACGGAAATCGCAGGGCTGTGGTGGATGGCTGCGATGGGATTGTGGACTACGATAGCGAGCGGGTGATCCTGCGGGGCGGTAGGCTGATTTTGCGGTTCAGTGGAAGAGGCCTGCGGCTGGTGCGCCTGACGGAGAGTTCCGCGATTGTTGAAGGCGCCATCCATCAGGTGGAATACGCCTATGGCGAAAGCGGAATGGGGGGCATGCCCCTTCGGCAAAAGGGGGAATCCAGCCCAAAAGGAGGTGGAAACCATGCTTGAAATGGCAGCCCATTGGCTGACTGGCTGGATCGAGATGGAGATTCAGGGAGATGGAGCCCGCTTTCTCAACGCCGCGGCCAAGATGGGCGTGGAGTTCTGGGGCTTCCAGAGGGAAAACGGGCGGCTGATGGTGCGGGGAAGGCCCCGGGAGTACAGGACCCTCCGGGACCTGGCCAGGCGGTGCCGTGCCCACCCCCGCCTGCGCAAGCGGGGAGGGCTGCCTTTTTTTACAGCCCGTCTCCACAAGCAGAAAGGGCTGCTCCTGGGCGCCCTGGTGGGCGTGGGCGTCTATGTGTACCTAAGCGGCTTTTGCTGGGGTGTGACTGTGACGGGAGACCAGCGCCTGACCCAGGCCCAGGTGCTGCAGGCCGCCCGGGAGAACGGCGTTTACCTGGGGTGTTCTCTCTATGGCTTAGATGCCAAGGCCGCGGGAATGGCGATCCGAAATGACTTGGAAGAGGCGGCTTGGCTCTCTGTCAACGAGGATGGCTGCTTTTTAGAGGTGGCTGTCAACGAGGCGGATCCCGCTCCGCAGGTGGTCAATGACCGGGAGTGGTCCAACATGGTGGCCTCCCGGGCGGGGACCATCCTCTCCATCCAAGCGGAGTGGGGGCGTCCAGAGGTCTCTCCGGGGGACACCGTGCAGGGAGGGCAGCTGCTCATCGCGGGCCTGTACCCAGTGGAGAGCGCCCACCCCTATGGGCCGGAGCAGGAAGATCCCCCCAGGACCTTGGGGGCCGCCCGAGGCAGTGTGCGGGCCCTGACCTATCGGGAATTCACGGTGGAGGTGCCCCAGGAAGTCTCCCAGCTGGTCCCGGTGGGCAGCGCTGTGCGAGAGAGGTCCCTCTTGCTTTTCGGCGTGCGCATCCCCTTGGGACTGTACCAGGAGCAGGCGGGGAATACCCGCGCCTGGCACCACAGCACAGCCTGGAGCCCTCTGGGCCGCGAACTGCCTCTGGCATGGGAAGAGAGCGTGGTGCAGCCGCTGCAGGAAGTTGTCTTCCAGCGGGAGGAGGAAGAACTGCGTCAGGCGGCTTTGCTGGCGCTGCGCTGGGCGCAGCGGGAGGAACTTCCCCAGGGAAGCCGGGTGGTAGAGGAGGAGCTCACCTATCGGATGGAAAACGGCATGTGTGTGCTGCAGGCCAAGTGCCGCTGCGAGGAGGAGATCGGTGTGGTGAAAAAGATTTCGTTTGAATGACACAACTGTGGTAATAAATTTTGGTGGAAATTCATAGTGTTTTCCCTTGAAGTATTCTCCTTTCCTGTGTTATAATAGCTCATAAAGGCAGAGCACGTCAGTTTTTGCGTCTGCCAGAACTAAAAAATCCCAAGAAAACAGGAGATATGCTTAGTTGGAGCAAAAGATCAATTTAGACAGGCTGGAGCAGGCAGAAGAGCTGTTTGGCAGCTTTGATGAGAATATCCGCCTGATTGAAAAGGAATTTGGCGTGGCGCTGGTGGTGCGGGACTCCGAGCTGAAAATCGCCGGAGAGGATCCAGAGGCGGTGGATAAAGCCGCCCGCACGGTAAAAAGCCTGATCACCCTCATCGGCAGCGGGGAGACCCTCACTGAACAGAATGTGCGGTATTGCATCCGTATGGTGGGGGAGGACAGCGAGGACAAGGTGGCCCGCCTGGCGGGGGACTGCATCTGCGTTACCAGCAAGGGGAAGCCCATCAAGCCCAAGACCCTGGGCCAGCGCACCTATTGCGATGATATCAAGAACAACACCATCACCATTGGGGTGGGGCCTGCCGGCACCGGTAAAACGTATCTGGCGGTGGCCATGGCAGTTAACGCCTTCCGGGCCCAGCAGGTGGACCGCATCATCCTCACCCGCCCGGCGGTGGAGGCGGGGGAAAAGCTGGGCTTTCTGCCCGGCGACCTGCAGCAGAAGGTGGACCCCTACCTGCGCCCCTTGTACGATGCCCTTTTCGATATGCTGGGGGCAGAGACCTACCAGCGCTATGTGGAGCGGGGCAGTATTGAGGTGGCGCCCTTGGCCTATATGCGCGGCCGCACCTTGGATGACAGCTTTATCATCTTGGACGAGGCTCAGAACACCACCGGGGAACAGATGAAGATGTTCCTCACCCGGCTGGGCTTCAACTCCAAAATGGTCATCACCGGCGACGTGACCCAGATCGACCTGCCGGACGGCAAGCGCTCTGGCTTAAAGGAGGCCGTGCGCATCCTGAAAGGTGTGGAGGATATCGCCATTTTCCGCTTTACAGAGAAGGACGTGGTGCGCCACAAGCTGGTGCAGGATATCATCCGCGCCTACGAGCGGGCCAACCGCTCCGCCAAATGAGAGGAAGTTTCCCCGTAAGCATGGGAGAAGAGTTGTAAAAAATTTTTTCGGGAACAGCCCCAGAGAAAGGAACGGTGCAGAGAATGGAAAAAATCAGAGTCATCATTTCAAATCAGCAAAAAGCGGTGAAAATCCCCACGGGCATCCGCATGCTCATCCGGCGCTGCTGCCACGCGGTGCTCCAACTGGAGGGATTTAAGGATTCTGCGGAGATCAGCGTCTCCTTTGTAGATAACGACCAGATCCAAGAGATGAACCGGCAGTACAGGAATATCGACGCCCCCACGGATGTGCTCTCTTTCCCCATGGGAGAGAACGGCCAGTATGACACCAACCACGAGACCGGCGCCAAAATTCTGGGGGACATCGTCATCTCGGTGCCCAAGGCCATGGAGCAGGCCAAAACCTATGGCCACAGCTTCGAGCGGGAAATGGGCTTTTTGACAGCCCATTCTATGCTGCACCTGCTGGGGTATGACCACGAGGCCGGCGGCCTGGCCCGGGTGCGCATGCGGGAGAAGGAAGAGCAGGTCATGCGGGAGCTGGGCCTGCCTGCCAGCGCCAGCTACGCCACCTATAACCGTGAGTAATACCGGCCCTTCCGGCAAGCGGCGGGTGTGGCAGAGCTTTGCCGATGCCTTTCGGGGCATTGGCGCCTGCCTTAAATCAGAGCGGAACATGCGCATCCATTTGGTAATGGCGGTGTATGTGCTGTTTTTTGCCTCTCAGCTCTCCTTGAGCCGGGGGGAGATGGCCTGCCTGGTGCTGGCCATCGGCGCGGTGATGGCGGCGGAAGCGCTGAACACCGCCGTGGAAAAACTTTGTGATTTCGCGCAGAAAAATCAAAACCGCTATATCCGCTTCGTCAAGGATGTGGCGGCAGGGGCGGTACTTCTCAGCGCCGTGGGGGCGCTGCTGGCGGGGGTGTTCATCCTGTTCCGCCCAGAGCTTTGGCGCCTTCTCTGGGGTATTTTGGGCCACCCCTTTTCGCTGGGGCTTTTGGCACTGTCCCTGGCGTTGGCGGCGGGTTTTGTCTTTTTAGGGCCCGCTTGGGTGGAAGAGCGCCTTGACAGGCTCCGCCATGGGAAATAAAATAAGTAGAGTTATTATCGTGAGCTTTGGGAGGCGCCGCGGTTGCCGCGGTGCCCCCTTGTGCTGTACAGAAAGGGAATAAAACTATGGAACATAAGGATTTGCCAGAGGAGCGCTCGGCGTTTATCGCCATTGTGGGCCGCCCCAATGTGGGAAAGTCCTCCCTTTTGAACCGGCTGGTGGGAGAGAAAATCGCCATTGTTTCCCGCAAGCCCCAGACCACCCGCACCCGCATTATGGGAGTGCTCACCCAAGGGGAGGACCAGCTGGTGTTCCTGGATACTCCAGGGCTTATCAAGGCGAAAAACTCCCTGGGGGAGTACATGGTCAAGTCGGTTACCCGCACGGTGGACGGCGTGGATGCCTGCCTGCTGGTCACAGAGGCGGGAGCCCCCCTCTCCAAAGCGGATGAGGAACTCATCCGCCGCTTTCAGGGCGGGAAGATCCCTGCGGTGCTGGCCATCAATAAGATCGACCTGCTGGAGGACAAGAGCGTCCTCATGGAGCAGATCGCCCAGTATGCAGGGCGGTATGATTTCCAGGCGGTTGTGCCCGTCTCCGCCCGGGATGGCAGCGGCATGGAGGACCTTCTCTCTGAGTTGAAAGGCTTGTGCATGCCTGGCGGCCACCTGTTCCCAGAGGACACCCTCACCGATCAGCCAGAGCGGGTCATCGCCGGGGAACTGGTGCGGGAAAAGACCCTTCGCCTGCTGGACAAGGAGGTCCCCCACGGGGTGGCGGCCGTCACCGAGCGCATGAAGGACCGGGACGGCATTCTGGATATCGACGTGACGCTCTATTGCGAAAAGCCCGGCCACAAGGGCATTCTGATTGGCAAAGGCGGCGCTATGCTGAAAAAGATCGGCACGGCCGCCCGGCAGGACTTGGAGCGGTTCTTTGGCTGCAAGGTGAACCTGCAGCTTTGGGTAAAAGTGAAGGAGGACTGGCGCCAGCGCCCAGAGACGCTGCAGAGCCTGGGCTTTTCAGAAAGGGATCTGGAGCTTTGAGGGCGGCCAACGGGGGCGGTAAGCACAAACAGGCCGCGAATGATGGCGCAGCCTGTCGAACAAACAAATCTTTTCCTGTCATAGCCGGGGAACTTCCGCAAATACTCTTCTTGTAGAAGGGGCTGCTTGCCCTTTTGGAAGGGGGAAGTCTTTGTGGATGTGAAACAAGCATGGGAGCTTTTTTGCCGGACAGGCAGGGTGGAGGACTACATCCATTACTCGCAGATGAAAAATCGGCTGGACGCGCGCAAAGGTCCAGCCGGGGAGGCACCGCATGCAGCTGAAGACCCAGGGGCTCATCATCAAGGAGCAGACTGTGGGGGAGAGCGACCGCCTGGTGACCATCCTTACCAGGGATGAGGGCGTTGTGCGGGCATTTGCCCGCCGGGCCAAAAATTTAAAGGACAGCAAAAACGCCGGAACCGGCCTTTTGTGCTACTCCCGCCTGAAGCTCTCCCGGGGGCGGGATACATACAATGTAAACGAGGCCTTCCCCATCGAGGTGTTCTTCGACCTGCGCAGGGATATCACTGCCCTGGCCCTGGCCCAGTATTTCTGCCAGCTGGCGGTGGAGCTGGTGCCCGAAGGGGTGGAGTCCGCCGATTTCCTGCGGCTGGTGCTCAATGCCCTGCACTTTCTGTGCAGGGGGACACGGCCCCAAGCGGTGTTGAAAGCCATTGTAGAGCTGCGTATGCTCAGCGAGGCGGGCTATATGCCCAGCATTGCCTATTGCGCCCATTGCGGCGCCTATGAAAGCGAGCGCATGTACTTTAAAGTCAACCGGGGAGAAATCTATTGTAAAAGCTGCTATCTCGACAATGGGGACCCCTGCGCCCCCTTGTCCCCGGCGGCTCTCACAGCCATGCGCCACATTGTTTTTTCAGACTTTGAAAAAATCTTCTCCTTTGACCTTTCCTCCGGTGCCCGGCAGGAGCTGGCTGCTGCGGCAGAGGCCTATACCATGCAGATCCTGCAGCACCGGCCCAAGACCTTGGACTTTTACTACAGCCTGCTGTAAGCGGGGCGTTCAGGGAAAGCCGGCAGGAGGCGCTGTGAATTGCTGCGGCGGACGAAGCTGCCTGCCGTCCTTTGGGCTGGATTGCCCGCTGGAGCTGCTGGACGAAGCGTAACCTATTGTAAAAATATTATCGGGCAATGGGCCGGGACCTCTCCCGGGGCATTGCTGTAAGGATCGAGATTATGGACAAGCATACCAAAGCCTTAGAGCTTGACAAAATTTTAGAAATGGTGGCTGGAGAGTGCTCCAGCGCCGATGCGGCGGAGCTGGCCCGAAAGCTGGAGCCGGTCCACACCGCCGGAGAGGCCCAGTGGCTCCTGCAGGAGACCGACGCCGCCTTTGTGGCCATGGCCAAATTTGGCGCGCCCTCTTTCTACGGCATGAAGAACGTCACCAATCCCCTGCGCCGGGCCCAGGCGGGGGGCGGTTTGGGTCTGCGGGAGCTGCTGGATATCGGCGCCACCCTGCGGACCATTCGGGGGTTGACCCAGTGGTGGAGCAAGAGCGAGAGCGTCCGCACGGCCCTGACCGGCCGGTTCCAGGTGCTGGCCCCCAACAAGTATCTGGAGGAGAAGATCTTCACCTGCATCGTCAGCGAGGAAGAGGTGGCGGACAACGCCTCTCCGGCGCTGGCGTCCATCCGGCGGAAGATTCGTGCGGCCTCTCAGCGGGTGCGGGACCAGCTGGACAAGCTCATCCGTTCCCCCGCCCACCAGAAGCACCTGCAGGAGAACATTGTCACCCAGCGGGGCGGACGCTATGTGGTCCCGGTGAAGGCGGAGTTCCGGGGGGAGGTGCCCGGCCTGGTCCACGACACCTCCGCCAGCGGGGCCACGGTGTTCGTGGAGCCCATGAGCGTGGTGGAGCTGAACAACGAGATCCGGGTCCTCCGCTCCGATGAGCAGGAGGAGATCTCCCGCATTTTGCTGGAGCTCTCCGGCGAAGCGGGCTCCTTTGCCGATTCCATCATTGAAAGCTACAACTACGCGGTGCAGCTGGACCTGATCTTCGCCAAGGCCCAGGTGGCCTACAAGATGAAGGCTGTGGTGCCCCAGATTGGGGAGGATGGGAAAACCATTCTCCACGCCGCCCGGCACCCCCTGATCGCCAAGGAGAAGGTGGTGCCCACAGAGATTACCCTGGGGGACACCTTCGATGCCCTCATCATCACCGGCCCCAATACCGGCGGCAAGACCGTGGCTTTAAAGACCATCGGTCTGCTGACGCTCATGGCTATGTGCGGCTTGATGATCCCCGCCGGGGAGGGCAGCCGGGTGTCCGTGTTCCGGCATATCCTGGCGGATATCGGCGACGAACAGAGCATCGAGCAGTCTCTTTCCACATTTTCCTCCCACATGGTGAATATCATCCGCATCCTGCAAGTGGCGGACAGCAGCAGTTTGATCCTTCTGGATGAGCTGGGCGCCGGCACCGACCCGGTGGAGGGCGCCGCCCTGGCCCAGGCCATCATCCAAGAGCTGCGGGGCAAGGGAGTACGCCTGGCCTGTACCACCCACTATGCAGAGCTGAAGGCCTATGCCATTCAGACCCCCGGCGTAGAGAACGGCAGCTGCGAGTTTGACGTGGCCACCCTGCAGCCCACCTACCGGCTGCTGATCGGCGTGCCGGGCAAGTCCAACGCCTTTGCCATCACCCAGCGGCTGGGCATGGACCCCCGCATCGTAGACCAGGCCCGGGAGCTGGTCAGCCGGGAGAGCAACGCCTTTGAGCAGGTAGTGGGCCGTCTGGAGGAAGACCGCCGTAAAATGGAGGACCAGTTGGAAACCCTGCGTGCCTCCGCGGCCCAGGCCCAGCAAAGCGCCCAAGAGGCGGATCGCCTGAAGGAAGAGGCGGAGGCCCAGGCCAAGAAAGAGGTGGAGCGCGCCCGTCAGGAGGCCGCCCAGATCGTCCAAAAGACGCGCCAGCGGGCAGACGCCCTGGTCAATGAGCTGGAGGAGCTGCGCCGCCAGAAGAACAAGCAGCTCTCTGCCGAGCAGAAAGCCCGCCTGCGTTCCGGTATGAAAGAGTTGGAAAGCTCTTCCGACCCGGTGCACCAGCGGCGGGATGACAACTATGTGCTGCCCCGGCCCCTGGTGGTGGGGGACGATGTGCTCCTCTACGATATCGACAAAGAGGCCACTGTGCTGGAGGAGCCTAAGGACGGCATGGTGCTGGTGCAGGCGGGCATCATCAAAACCCGGGTGCCCCTGCACAACATCCGCCTGATGAGCAAACGGCAGCTGAAAAAGAAGAATCCTGGCCGCACTGTGACCAAGAGCGTCTCCACGCCAGAGGCTTCTTCCAGCTTGGACCTGCGGGGCCAGACCGTGGAGGAGGCCCTGATGGAGGTGGACAGCTTCCTGGACCGGGCCGCTCGGATGCACCTCTCCCAGGTGACCATCATCCACGGCAAGGGTACGGGGGCCCTGCGGGCGGCTGTGCAGCAGCACCTGCGCCGGTGCGCCCAGGTGAAGAGCTTCCGCCTTGGCACCTATGGCGAAGGGGAAAGCGGCGTCACCATTGCCGAGCTGAAATAGGGAATATTTCCAAATTGTAAAGAAACCAGGACCGCCCTTGCAACAGGGGCGGTTTTGTATTACAATAAAATTTGAATCTATCTTGATGAACAAGAGGTTTTGAGGTGCCCTGTATGAAAGAGAATCGCTACGACGACCCGGTCTTTTTTGAGAAGTACAGCCAGATGAGCCGTTCCCAGCAAGGCCTGGCCGGCGCTGGAGAGTGGGAAGACCTACAGAAGCTCCTGCCGGATTTTAAGGAAAGACGGTGCTGGATCTAGGCTGCGGCTACGGCTGGCACTGCGTCTATGCTGCGGAGCACGGGGCTGCCCGCGTCACCGGGGTGGATCTGTCCGAAAAGATGCTGGAAGTGGCCCGGGGCAAGACCCATTTCCCCCAAGTGGAGTATGTCCACGCCTCCATAGAGGAAGTGGACTTTCCCCCAAAGAGCTTCGATTTGGTGTTTAGTTCTTTGGCCATTCACTATTTAACGGATTTCCCTGCCTTTGTGGAAAAGGTCCGGGGTTGGCTGAAGCCAGGAGGGGACTTCGTTTTCTCAGTGGAACACCCCATCTTCACCGCCTACGGCAATCAAGATTGGTACTACGATGAGCAGGGCAACATCCTTCACTTCCCCGTGGACCGCTATTTTTACGAGGGGCAGCGCCAGGCCGTGTTCCTGGGGGAGGATGTGGTGAAGTACCACCGCACCCTCACCACCTATCTGGACACCCTGCTCACCGGGGGCTTTTCCCTGCGGCGGGTGGTGGAGCCTAAACCGCCCCAGCGGATGATGGACCTCCCCGGCATGAAGGACGAGCTGCGGCGCCCCATGATGCTGCTGGTGGCGGCCGTAAAGCAGTGAGGAGGGCCTTTTTATGGATGGCAACACCACGGTGAAATACCTGCAAAACTACCTGCGCCAGAAGGATTTGGGCTTTTTGGCCCTGGACAGCCTGCCCCCAGGCCCCCAGCGGGAGGCCCAGGAGGAACGGTTGAAGCACAATTTTTTCCTCAAGTTGGTGGAAGAGGTGGGGGAGGTCTCCCGCGCCATCTTTCACGGTCAGTTTCGGGGCCCAGGGGAGCCGGTGAAAGGCACTTTGGACGAGGAGCTGTGGGACGTGCTCTACTACACCCTTTGCCTGGCGGAGGCCTACGGCATCGACATGGAAGAGGCCATCCGGGAGAAGGAGCAGCTGAACAACCTCCGCTTCCACGATGAGCGCCCCTTCCAGGTGGGCCGCTGATTTTTTGCTTGCACTCAGCCCTTTGGGCTGTCTGTTCTATATTGGAAAGGAAGTAATTTGAAACCATGGCAATGAAAGAATTTCAGGCAGAATCCAAGCGTTTGCTGGACTTGATGATCAACTCTATCTACACCCACAAGGAGATCTTCCTGCGGGAGCTGATCTCCAACGCCAGCGATGCCATTGACAAGCTCTATTACCGTACCTTGGAGGATGGGGCCACCGGCCTTTCCCGGGAGGACTTTTTCATCCGCCTGGATGTGGACAAGGAGGCCCGCACCCTCTCCATCACCGACAACGGCATCGGCATGACCCAGGAGGAGCTGGACAACAACCTGGGCGTCATCGCCCGCAGCGGCTCCCTCCAGTTCAAGCAGGAGGCGGAGCAGAAGGAGGATGTGGACATCATCGGCCAGTTCGGCGTGGGGTTCTACTCCGCCTTCATGGTCAGCGACCGGGTCACCGTGGACACCAGGGCTTTTGGCGCAGACGAGGCTTGGCACTGGGAGTCCGAGGGGCTTGCAGGGTATGAGATCACCCCCGGGACAAAAGCGGACCGGGGCACCACTATCACCCTGCACCTGAAAGCCGACACCGAGGACGAGAATTACAGCGAGTTTTTGGACCAGTTCCGCATCCAGCAGCTGGTGAAGAAGTACTCTGATTACATCCGCTATCCCATCCGCATGGAGGTCTCCCACACCCATGTGAAGGAGGGCACCGGCGTGGATGGCAAAGAGCCGGAATATGAGACCCACACCGAGGTGGAAACCCTCAACAGCATGACCCCCCTCTGGAAGAAGTCCCGGAGCGAGGTCAGCGAGGATGAGCTGAACGCCTTCTACAAGGAGAAGTTCTACGACTGGCAGGACCCCTTAAAGGTCATCCGCTCTTCCACCGAGGGCGCCGCCACCTACACGGCCCTGCTGTTCCTCCCTTCCCATGCTCCCATGGACTACTATACCCGGGAGTATGAGAAGGGCTTGCAGCTCTACGCCAGCGGCGTGCTCATCATGGACAAGTGCGCCGACCTGCTGCCGGACTGCTTCAGCTTTGTGAAGGGCCTGGTGGACTCTCAGGACCTGTCCCTAAACATTTCCCGGGAAATGCTCCAGCACGATAGGCAGCTGAAGCTCATTGCCAGCCGGCTGGAGAAGAAGATCGCCTCTGAGCTGCAATCCATGCTGAACAACGACCGGGAGAAGTACGAGCAGTTCTGGAAGGCCTTTGGCCTGCAGCTGAAGTACGGCATGTACGACAACTACGGCGCGAAAAAGGACGAATTGAAGGACTTGGTGCTGTTCACCTCCTCCGCGGAGAAGAAGCTCACCACCTTAAAGGAGTACGTCTCCCGGATGAAGCCGGAGCAGAAGTACATCTACTACGGCTGCGGGGAGACCGTGGAGCGCATCCTGGGCCTGCCCCAGGCGGAGGCTCTTCAAGAAAAAGGCTATGAGATTCTGTGCCTGACGGACAACGTGGATGAGTTCGCTCTGCGCATGCTGATGAAGTACGACGACAAGGAGTTCCGCAATATCTCCGCCGATGACCTGGAGCTGGAGTCCGCCGAGGAAAAGGAGAAGACCCAGGCGCTTGCGGAGGAAAACAAGGACCTGCTGGCCTTCGTGAAGGACGCCCTGGGGGACAAGGTGAAGGACGTGCGGGTCTCCGGCAAGCTGAAGAGCCATCCTGTGTGCATCACCACCGACGGCATGATCTCCACGGAAATGGAGAAGGTCATCAATGCCATGCCCGCCCAGGAGAAGATCAAAGCACAGCGGGTGTTGGAGATAAACGGGGAGCACCCCATCTTCCAGCGGCTGCAGGAGCTGTACGCCAAGGACAAGGACCGGCTGAAGCTCTACGCGGAGGTGCTGTATGACCAGGCCCTGCTCATCGAGGGCATCTCCCTGGAAGACCCCTCTGATTTTTCCCAGAAGCTGTGCCAGCTCCTATAACCCATAGAAAGGAGGCTGACTCCGTGAACGATTACAACCTTCCTCCCACAGAACCCCCGGCCCAAGGCTGGCCCCAGGGTGCGCCGCCCCAGGCCCCGGCACAAAGCTGGCCCCAGGGCGTGCCGCCCCAGGCCCCGGTGCAAGGCTGGCCCCAGGGCGTGCCGCCCCAGGCTCTTGCTCAAGGTTGGCCCCAAGGCGCGCCGCCCCAGGTCCCGGCTCAGGGCTGGTCCCAGGGTGTGCCGCCCCAGACTCCGGCGCAGGGCTGGCCTCAGGGCGTGCCGCCCCAGGCCCCGGCGCAAGGCTGGCCCCAGGGCGCGCCGCCCCAGGCTCCGGTGCAAGTCTGTCCCCAGGGTGTGCCGCCCCAGGCCCCGGTGCAAGGCTGGCCCCAGGGCGCGCCGCCCCAGGCCCCGGCTCAGGGCTGGTCCCAGGGCGTGCCGCCCCAGGCTCCTGCTCAAGGTTGGCCCCAAGGCGCGCCGCCCCAGGCCCCGGCGCAAGGCTTCCCTGCGCCTTGGCAAAGCGCTCCCAGCTATGCGCCTCCCTTCAGCCTGCAGCAGGAGGACCCCCGGCGCAGGGGTGCCTCCCATACGCTGAACCATATGTGCCTGCTCTCCTTAGCGCAGACGGGGCTTTCCTTTGTGTGGCAGGTTCCCCTGATGCTCCTGCTGTCTGTGCTGGGAGTGGATATCCTCACCAACGCCATGGGATATCAATGGCTTTCCGCCGTGTTGGTGCCCTTGGCCACGGCGCTGCCCTTCGCGGCATACCTGCTCTTCCGGAAGGAAGACCCCGCACATTATCTGAAGTTTGAGCGGGTGGGCTTTACAGGGGGGCTGCTCTGTGTGCTGGCTGGCCTGGCCATCTCCCTGCTGGGGAATTACCCCGCCCTGTTTGTACAGGAGTTTTTCGGCCTCTTTGGGTACAGTTCCTCTGGGGGCTATACCACACAGGCGGAAGCCTGGCCGTCCATCCTGCTGGAAATCGCTGTGGTGGCGGTGCTGGTTCCCTTTATGGAAGAGTTTGCCTTCCGGGGGGTAATCCTCTCCTCGCTGCGCAGATATGGCCTGGGCTTTTCCGTTGTGGCCTCGGCACTGGTGTTTGGAATGGCCCATTTGGATTTTTCCACGGTGGTGTTTGCCACGATTTCCGGGCTGGCGCTGGGCTTTCTCTACGCTAGGACAAACAATTTGTGGCTGGTGGTGCTCATCCACGGCTTGAATAACCTTATCGCTGTGCTGGGCAGCCATGCGGATTTCCTTTTTGGGGATATGAGCATTCTAATCAGCAATCTGATTGTGTTCGTCCCCATCCTGCTGGGGCTTTTGTCCCTGCTGCTTCTGCTGATTTTCAAGCGGGGCATGTTCATTTCGGTGGGCTCTCCCCGCTATGACGGCCCGGCCTATCCCCTGAAAGCGGGTGAGAGCGCTTCCGCCATTGTCCGCGCGCCGGCCTTCTGGGTGGCGGCAGGGCTGATGGCCCTGTACACCCTCAGCCTGTTTTTTGTGGCATGATGCTGGAGAGGGCGTTCCTGCCCAAGAGGGAATGGATGCTCCGGGCTTTAGAGCTGGCCCGGGAAGCCGCCGCCGCTGGGGAGGTCCCCGTGGGGGCGGTGGTGGTGAAAGCAGGGCGGATTATCGGGGAGGGCCGCAACCGCCGGGAGGCGGATAAGACCGCCCTGGCCCACGCCGAGGTCGAGGCGATTCACCGGGCTTGCCAGACGTTGGGCACTTGGCGGCTTACCGGCTGCGACTTGTACGTTACCTTAGAGCCCTGTCCCATGTGTACCGGGGCCATTATCAACTCCCACATGGACCGGGTGGTCTATGGCGCGGACGACGAGCGGGCGGGCTGCTGCGGCACCGCTCTGGATCTGTTCGCCCTGCCTTACAGCCACCGGCCGGATATTTACCGGGGCTTCTATGAGGCGGAGGCCAAGGCCCTGCTGCAAGAGTTCTTTCAAAAACTGCGCAAATAAAAGATCACCCCTAAGGAGCGATGCGGGTTTCCTTGGGGGTGATTTTGTTGTTTTTTCTATAAAATTCTTGACAGAAATAGAATATTTGCTATAACTAAACTATAACGATTGAAAACGTGGTGAGCTCCAAGCAAAGTTTTGCCCGTCTTTCAGAAAAGTTGTCCGACAGGAGTTCTGTGCGCTGCGATTGAGGTGGATTCCATGTCAAACAAGATGGTAGTTTTGGCCTTAGCCCTGTGCCTGCTTTTGCTGTCAGGCTGCCAATCCCAGCAGGAAGACACAATGGAGGGGAAAATCCAAGGGGTGGTGGAGACGGTTTTCACCATCCAAGAGGGGGAGCAGATGGAGCTGCTGCAGGCCTGCTATTCCCAAGAAGCTCTCACCAACCCAGAGCTGGAGCAGGCCTACTATGACTACTTGTGGGAAAGGCTCCCCGCCGGGGACTTTACCCCAGAGTGCTATGAAGAGCTGCCCCGGGGGATTCTGGGGAGCATGGGCTTCCCCGGCTTCTGCGCTGCCAGCGGCGCCACCATCCAGCCCCAAGAGGTCCAGGTCTCCCTAACCGCGGAAGAGAGCCGTGTGTACGGTTACACCGCCCAGCTGGAGGTGTCCCTGGAAGGGGAGGCAGCCACCGTGGAGGTGGAGGGCAGAGTGCAGCTGGATGAAGAGGAGAAGATCGCCTTTTTCAAGGCCGATCAGCTGGAAGACCTTTTGAACGCGGTAAACCCATGAAAAAGTGCCCCGCCGTAGGACGGGGCACTTTTTGACGCATTTCAGAAACGCAGGGCTTTTTCCGCTTTCCGCCGTTCCTTGCGGATACGGGTGCGCTCCTGGGCGGCTTCCCATTCCCGGCGCTCCTCCTCGGTGGTCAGCACCAGCCGGGGCACCTCCACCGGACGCTCGTTTTCGTCCAGGGCCACCATCACCAGGTAGGCCACGTTGATGAGCCGTTTGTGGCCGTTGAGCTCCTCTACATAGGTGCGCACGCACACCTCCATAGAGGTGCGGCCGGTGTAGGTGATGTACCCGCACAGTACAATGGTCTCGTTGCCATAGGCCGGGCCCTCAAAGCGCAGGTTGTCCACAGCGGCGGTGGTCACGTTCCGGTTGGAGTGGCGCCGGGCCACTACCCCGGCCACCACGTCAATCCACTCCATCAGCCGCCCGCCGAACAGCCGCTTGTAGCCGTTCAAGCTGGACTGAGACAAAATCTGCACCTGCTCGGTGTAGGAGTCCCGCACATATTTTTCCATTTCGGCATCTCCTTTCTTCCATTCGTTCCCGTATCTCAGGCCTTTATTATACCCCATGGCCATGCAGGATTCAACGGGGCCATCTTGCAAACGGGCCAGGGTGTGCTATACTAAAGCCAGGGAGGGGATTGTATGGAGAACACAGCGAAAAAGCCCACCCCCAGGAGAGCGGGAAAATGGCTGTTCAAATGGGGGCTTCATGCTTTGGTGACGGCAATCCTTTTGCTGGCGGTCCATGTTGCCCTGAATGGCTGGCCCCTGTTTTTCACCCATCCGGAGATAGAGGACATTCAGTGTGTGACCGCGACGAACTCCTCCACGGGGGAGACGGTACAGGTAGACGCCTCTACCGGAGACATGGAGTTCGAGTTTACTGCCAATCTGCTGGGCTGCCTTTCCTATCAGCCCTTTTCCCGGGGGGAGGGGGAGCCTGCCTACACGCTGGAATATTCCCTAAAGGACGGAAGCCAGTTTACCATAGGGATCAATGAAACCTCGGTGTTTTATCAGGGCACGTCCCACGCGCTGAAAATGGAGGACTTCCCTTTCAACGCCGTGGAAGGCGTGCTATTCCGATAAAAGGGAGTTTGCAAGAAAAAAAGAGGACCGGTCCCCCGGCCCTCTCTTTGTTTGTTGTGCGTTTGGCTGGTGAAACCTCTGCGCCGCTTCGCGGCTTAACAGGTAGCCCCGCCCTTCACATCCAGCTTGAGGTTGTCTTCCTTCCGCTGGAGCAGGCCGTCAGACAACAGCTGCTCCTGGACGTTCTCAAAGCCGATGCGCTCCACGGTGTCGGCAAAGCGCTCGCCGGTCAGGCCCTGCTCCCGGAACAGCAGGATGGCCTTCTCGATCACGCTGAGCACCTCGTCCTTGTCGGTAAAGACCTTCTCCAGATAGCGGCCCCGGGCCACCTTCTTGCCCCAGCGCCCGCCGATGTAGACCCGGTAACCGCTGGTAGAGCCCTCCAAAGCGCCGAAGGGGCACTTGCCCACGCAGCGGCCACAGTGGTTGCAGGCATTGTCGTCGATGACCACCTTGCCGTCCTGCACCACCGGCACCTGGATGGGGCAGGCGTTTACCACCTGGCACACTTTGCAGCCCCGGCACTTGTCCAGGTTGATGAGGGGAACCTTCTGTCCGATGATGCCCAGGTCGTTCAAATCGGGCTTCACGCAGTTGTTGGGGCAGCCCCCCACAGCAATCTTGAACTTGTGAGGCAGCTTCACCTCGTGATAGCCGTGATAGAACCGCTCGTGAATCTCCTCGCTGAGGGCGAAGGTGTCGATGAGTCCGTACTGGCAGGTGGTGCCTTTGCAGCTGACCACCGGCCGCACTTTAGAGCCGGTGCCGCCGGTCTCCAGGCCGCGCTGGGCCAGGAACTCCCGCAGGGGCTCGATGTTGTCAAAGGGGATGTGCTGGATTTCCAGGGTCAGCCGGGTGGTCATGGTCACCTGGCCGTTGCCGAACTTCTCCGCCGCTTCGGTGACAGCGGACAGCTCTTCCGCGGTGAGTTTGCCGTTGCGGGTGATGACCCGGCCGTTGAAGCAGTCGGGGGTGTTCTTGTCCCGCAGGAAACCCAGGCCCTTCACCCGGGTGATTTCCTCAGGGGGTACCGTGGCGCCGGGAGCAGCCACCCGCACCTGGTTGAAGGTGGTGGCGCCCTCCAGCACCAAGGTGTTCTCATAGCCGTAGAACTTCAGCCGGTTCTGCAGGAAGTAGGCCCGCTTGCCCCGGCCGCACACCAGCAGCAGCTTCTCCTCCTTGCCAATGCCTTCGATGGGCCCATCCACTTTGGAGAGGTCCACGAACTTGGCGCCCCGGATGGTGGGCTGGGGGTTCACGTCGATGACGGTGTAGCCCTCGGCCGCCCCGGCGGCGTACTGGGCGGGGGTCATGCTCTGCATGGCGCCGGAGAGCTTGTTCTCCAGCACATACACCGCCTGCACAAAGGGGTGGATGGCCGTGGAGAAGGGCGGTGCGTAGGCCAAATCCAGGTTTTCAAAGTCCTCCAGCTTCAAGCCCATGGAGAGGCCCACTACGGCGATATCCACCATCTTGTCCACCGCGCCGGGGCCCAGCACCTGGACGCCCAGCAGCTGGTGGGTGTTCCGGTCGGCAATGAGCTTGGTGATGAAGAACGCCGCGCCGGGATAGTAGTGGGCCTTGTCATCGGTGACAGCCACCACGGTCTCCACGTCGTAGCCGGCCTCTTTGGCGGCGGATTCCGTCAGGCCGGTGCGTCCCACGTTCAGGCCGGGCAGCTTCACCACGCCGGTGCCCAGCACGCCGGGATATGTCTTGTTTTCCCCGTTGAGGTTCTGGGCCAAGGTACGGCCCTCCAGGTTGGCGGAGGAGCCCATGGGTGAGTACTGTGCCTTGCCGGTCAGGCGGTTCTTCACCAAGGCACAGTCCCCGGCGGCGTAGATATCCGCCACGCTGGTGGCAAGACATTCGTCCACCACAATGGCGCCCTTTTCCATCCGGATGCCGGTGCCCTCTAAAAAGGCGGTGTTGGGCCGGATGCCCGCGGACACCACCACCACACCGCAGGGCAGCAGGCCCCCGCCGGTCTGCACGCCTTCTACCTTGCCGTTGCCCACAAGGGCCGTGGCCTTTGTGCCGGTGAGCACCCGGATGCCCTTCTGGGCCAGGTGGCGCTGGACATACCCCGCCATCTCCGGGTCCAGCACGCCGGAGAGGATTTGAGAGGCTGCCTCCACCACAGTGACGGACACGCCCCGGTCAAAGAGGTTCTCCGCCAGCTCCAGGCCGATGAAGCCGCCGCCGATGACCACGGCCTTCTTCACGCCGTTGGCGTCCAAATAGTCCCGCATGGTGATGGCGTCTTCCGGGGCGCGCATGGGGAACACGCCGTTTAAGTCCGCCCCGGGAATGGGCAGCTTCACCGCGGAGGCGCCGGTGGCCAGAATCAGCTTATCGTAGCTGTAGGTTTCCTCCTGGCCGTTTTCCAGGTTCTGGGCGGTCACCACCTTGGCGGCAGGGTCCACATGGGTGGCCTCCCGCAGGGTGCGCACCTCCACGCCTGTAAGGCCCCGGTACTTCTGGGGGGTGTTGACGATGAGCTCCTCCCGGTTCTCAATGGAGCCGCCCACATAATAGGGCAGACCGCATCCCGCGTAGGAGATGTCCGCGCTTTTGGTGAGAACCAGCACCTGGTCCCCCCGGTTCTCCCGCTTCCATTTGGCGGCGGCCTTGGTGCCTGCGGCCACGCCGCCAATGACTAAAACTTTCATTTCATTCATCCTTTCCCTGCCTGTGGCAGCAATGGGGTTCCCCGGCGCACTCCGGCCGGGGGGCTGTGCAGACCATGACGTCGCCGCCCTGAATGACCAGCGGGCGGCCCTCTACCAGGGCCCGGGCCACCTGGCGGCGGCCCTCCTCGTAGATGCGTGTGACGGTGCTGCGTGAAAGATTCATCCGGGCCGCGCACTGCTCTTGGGTAAAGTGGCGGTAATCCAAAAGGCGGATCACCTCATAGGCGTCCAACTTCAGGATCACCGGCTCTTGGCCTTCTGAGCGCCCCTGGGGAAAGAATTCCGTCACAGGGGGCAGAGAGCAGATGCAGCGGCATTTACTGGGCCGGGCCAAGCGCACTCCTCCTTTCGGGTCCCTTTGTCCCTATCTTACCCTTGTTTTGCACATATGTCAATTAAAAAGATAGGACTTCTGCATTTCCTGGCAACAACCTGCGGCAACGGCCAGCGCGGGATGGAAAATCCTGCGGGAATGGACAAAATATCCCGCATTTTTCCCGGCGTTGGTTGACATTTTTTTGAATGCGTGCTAATGTAAAAATGTATTATACCCTGCTATGGGCAGGATGGGAAAGTCCCTGTCAGAGAAAGGAGAGGAAGGCGTATGTCTTCTAAAAAGCGGCGCCTGGCCCGGGGAGTGGCTCTTGCTCTGGCCGTGCTGTTGATGCTTCCTGTGCGCACCTTGGCCACTACGATTGACGAGGTGCAGAACCGGCAGGAAGAACTGAAGCAGGAGAATGAGGACCTGCAGGCCAAGATCGACGCCTTGAAGGAGGATGAGGAGGCCGCTTTGGCCTACCAGGAGGAGCTGACCGGGAAGATCGACGAGAACGAGCAGAAGATCGACCAGGCCCGGGCCACCATCGAGGAGATGAACGGTAAGATCCAAGAGCTGCAGGCCCGCCTGGACCTTTCCGAGGAGAAGTACCAGGGCACCATCGACGCGTTTAAGGAGCGGCTGAAGGCCCTGTATGTCAGCGGCGGCAGCTCTTTGGGCACGCTGGAGATCCTGCTGGATTCTGAGAGCCTTTCCGAGTTTTTCACCCGCCAGGAGCTGGTGGAGGTGATGGCCCAGCGGGATCAGTCCATGCTGGACCAGCTGGACGCCTATATGGCGGAGACCCAGAGCGACCGGGAGGAGCTGGTGGTCGCCCAACAGGAGGTGGCTGACTCTAAAAAGGCCATTGAGGCCGCCCAGGACGAGCTGGAGGTTCTCTATGAGGAGAACGACCTCTTGGTGGCCAGCCTGGAAGGCCAGCAGGCCCAGGCCCAAGAGCAGATCGCTGCCAACGAGGCCGAGGACGCGGAGCTCCAGGCCCAGCTGGAGGCCCTCATTGCCGAGCGCAACCGGCAGGAGGAGGAGAAGCGCCAGCAGGCGTTGCAAAACCAGCAGGTCCAGAACGGGGGCTCTGACGGGGGAGAGGGCGCCACACAGCCCTCCGGCGGCACCGGTGTGGAGCCTGTCACTCCCGGCCTGCAAAGCGGCTTTTCGCCCATTTGGCCCCTGCCCGGCGTGGGGGTGGGGAGCATTACCGGCCACTTTGGGGATATGTACTTCAACGGTCCCCACAACGGCCTGGATATCGGCGCCGGCTACGGCACCCCCATCGTGGCAGCCCAGGCGGGAGAGGTCATCTCCGCCCAGTACCACTGGTCCTGGGGCAACAACGTGCTCATCTGGCACAACGAGACCTTCTCCACCCGCTACGCCCACATGAGCTCCATTGCCGTGTCCGCTGGACAGTATGTGGAGCAGGGCCAGATCATCGGCTATGTGGGCAGCACAGGCGAGTCCTTTGGTAACCACCTGCATTTTGAGGTGTATTATGGCGGAAGCCGTGTGGACCCTGACCCCTATTTGGGCATTTAACACTGCATCAGAATGAAAAAGCCCCTCTCCCTGGAAGCGGAGAGGGGCTTTCTCAATGGGTTCTATGGCTCATGGGGCTCAATTTTCAAGAGCATCCCGGAGAAGGGAGGTAGGCTGAACCGGAATTTCCCGCCTTCTTTGGAAAAGGCTGGTTCGGCCTCCGGGGTGCTGCCGCCGTAACGCTCCCAATCTGTGTGGAGCAGCAGGGTCAGGCGGGCGGCGCCAGGGATGTCCAGCTCGTACTCCTCTTGGCGCTGGCTGCTGAAGTTGAACACTGCTGCCAGCCGTTTTCCCTGTGCCCGCCGTTCCAGGGCATAAAGGCACCGCGCCTCCTGGTGGCAGTCCAGCCATTGAAATCCCTCCGGCTGGAAGTCCTCCTGCGAGAGCTCCGGATGGGACAGGTAGAGCTGCTGCAGCTCCTTCATAAAGCGGTAGAAAGCGTCATGGATGGGATACTTCCGCAGCCCCCAGTCCTGCTCCCGCCGCTCGTCCCACTCCCGCAGCTGGCCAAATTCATTCCCCATAAAGTTCAGCTTTTTCCCGGGGTGGACCATCATGTACAGATACATGGCCCGGGCCTGGGGAAATTTGCCCGCATAGCCCCCGTTCATCTTTTGCAGGATGGTAGCTTTGCCGTGGACGACCTCATCATGGGAGAGGGGCAGAAGATACCGCTCGTTGTAGAAATACATCATGGAGAAAGTGAGCTTGTGATAATCCCGGCTCCGATACTCCGGCCCAGTCTGGAAGTATTCCAGGGTATCGTGCATCCAGCCCAGGTCCCATTTGTAGTCGAAGCCCAGTCCGCCCTCCTCCACGGGCTTTGTGACGTCCGGATAGGAGGTGGAGTCTTCGGCGATGAGCATGCAGCCGGGGCAGTGCTCCCTCAGCCCCCGGTTCATCTCCCGGAGAAATGCTGCCCCGTTCCCGTTGACGCCCCGGGCCTCCTCGCCCTGCCAGTAGAGGAGGCGGCTGATGGCGTCCATCCGCAGGCCGTCCAGGTGGTATTCCTCCAGCCAATAGCGGGCGCAGGATTGCAAAAAGCTGCGCACCTCCCCCCGGGAGTGCATGAAGTTGTAGCTGCCCCATTCACTGACGCCCACAGCGGGATGGGGATACTCATACAGAGGGGTGCCGTCAAAAAGGCCCAGGCCGTAAGCGTCCACCGCGAAATGCACCGGAACAAAATCTAAAAGTACGCCAATGCCCTCCCGGTGGAGATGGTTTATCATCTCCTTCAGTTCCCGTGCGGTTCCATACCGGCTGGTAGGCGCGTAAAAGCCCGTGTTTTGATACCCCCAGCTTTCGTCACAGGGGTGCTCGCTGAGGGGCAGCAGTTCCACATAGTTGTAGCCCGCCTCTTTCAGGTAAGGGGCCAGCAGCTCTCCCACTTCATCGTAGCGGTACCAGTCCTCATTTTCTGGGCCCGGCTTTTTCCAAGAGCCCAGGTGTATCTCATAGATGTTCACTGGCTTATCATAGGAAGCGCTCCGCTGTGCCATCCATTCCTGGTCGGAAAAAGAGTACTCTCCCAGGTCCCGAAGGATGGACCGGTGGTTTGGCCGCAGCTCCATGCCAAAGCCGAAGGGGTCGCAGTGGTCCTGAAAGCCGCCGTTTTGGGTGTAAACTCTGTACTCATACGCCTCTCCCGCCTGAATCCCCGGAAGGGCCAGCTGGTAAAAGTTCCCATCGGCAATTTTCTCCATGGGCAGCTCTTTCCCCTGAATCAGCAGGCTTATGCCTTGAGCGCTGGGAGCAAAGGTGCGGAACACAGCCCCCTCCTCTGTCACATGTCCCCCCAGCCACTGGTAGGCGTCAAAGGCTTTGCCCGTATAGAAATCATACAGCTCCAAAAAATGACCCCCTTACAAATAATTGACTATCGTCTATTATTTTGCTATGATTTCATTGTAAACAGGGGGAAGGGCCCCGTCAATTTTCAATTTTCAGGAAATGTCCACTATTTGACTTTTTGAGAGAAAGGACAACTGCCATATGGATCTGCGCGAGAAAAAAACACTGCGGGCCATCCGCACCGCGTTTTTGCAGCTGCGGGGCCAAAGGCCCTTGGAAAAAATCACCGTTAAAGAGCTGTGCGAGCTGGCAGAGATCAGCAAGGCCACTTTTTATATCCACTACCGGGATCTATATGACCTGTCAGAGCGGCTGCAAAAGGAGGCGGTGGCAGCCATTTACCACAGCATCAGCCACCCGGATTGGGCCGTCAGCTCCCCGGCGGATTTTACCCGAGAGCTTTTTGCCGCCTTTCAGTCCCAAAAGCCTTTGATTGACATTCTCTTTTCCGGAACCCAGGAATCGGTGCTTCCCAAAAGCATTGAAGCGGAGCTGCGCTCTCACATTTTTGAAACCCAGCCCGAGCTGGAAGGGAATGTCCGCTTTAGCACCCTGCTGACCTATGAGGTCCAGGGGGGCTATTACAGCTTTTTTGAGAACAGAGAGCGCTTTGGCGACAGTGCCGTGGCGGAGGAAATTGTCCGGGGCGTGCAGGCTCTTTCCCGAGAGATGGATGCAGAGCCCTCCTTTTAAGAAGGTGGAATTGCAGGGGCCTGTCATGTGCGGCTTAGAGCCCGGCGATAGACAAACCAGGACACCCCCGCCGTAAGGAGCTCTGCCAGCCAGAAGGCGTTCCACACCCCCTCCGGGCCGAAGGCACGGCTCAGCAGGAAAGCGGCAGGAAGGATGAGGACAATATACCGGCACAGGGAGATTACCAGCGAGGGCGTTCCCTTCCCCAGCCCCTCTAAGGCGCCGCAGGAGACGACGGAGACAGAGGAGACCAGAAAGCCCGCGCTGATGATGCGCAGGGCGGCCTCCCCAGCCTGAAGGGCCTCTGGGGTGTGGGTAAAGAGCCCCATCAGCCAGCCGGGAACTGCCAGGCAGAGCAGCGTGCCCAGTGCCATGATGACGGCGCACATGCACAGCACGATTCTGTAAATCTGGCTGACCCGCTTGTGCTCCCCGGCGCCATAGTTATAGCCAATGACAGGCCGCATCCCCTGGATAATGCCATTGGCAGGCAGATAGAGAAAGGTCTGCAGCTTGTAATAGATACCCAACACCAGAATGTACACCTGGGAGTAGCCTGCCAGAATGGCGTTTAGGGCGGAGATGAGCACCGAGGGAAGGGCCAGGTTCAGCGTGGCCGGAATGCCGATGGAATACAACCGCAGGGCCATGCCCCTTTGGGGCAGCAGAAAGCGCCTTCGGATTCGGACCCGGATAGGCCGGGCGAAATAGACCGCCAGGTAGATGGCAAGGGTCAAGGTCTGCCCTAGGCCAGTGGCCAGGGCAGCCCCTTCCATGCCCATGGGGGAGAAGGGGCCCAGCCCGAAAATGAGGATTGGGTCCAGAACAATGTTGGCCACACAGCCGCACATCATGCTGGCCATGGTGATTTTCATGCTTCCCACAGACTGGAAGAGCTTCTCGAAAACCAGCCCTACCATGACCATGGGAGTAAAGGCAAAGGCCACAGTGGAATACCGTGTGCCCAGGGAGATGACCTCTTTTGATGAGGTGAACATCCGCAGAAAGGTGGGCATCAGGGCAATGGCCCCTACGGTCAGCACGGCAGCGTGTACCAGAGAGAATACCAAGCCCTGGGTGGCGGCCATGTCGGCCTTGTCCTGCTCTCCTGCCCCCAGGTGGAAGGCGATCACCGCGTTAATGCCCACCCCAAAGCCAATGCCCACCGCGTTGATAAGGTTTTGGATGGGATAGACCAGAGATAGGGCTGTCATGGCGTCTTCGCTGATCTGCGCTACAAAGAGGCTGTCCACGATATTGTACAGGGAGTTCACCAGCATGGAGAGCACCATGGGCAGGGCCATGGAGAGGAGCAGCGGCAGTACAGGCCGCTCTTTCATAAAGGCTTCGTTCATGTGTCGTCTCCTTTGGGGGTGGACTTCTTCCTCCGGCCCGGATGCGGGCCCAAAAAAAGCCACACAGCTATGACGAAATAGCTGTGTGGCGAAAAGAAGACTGCATCTGGAAAAATCCACCCAAAGTTTTACAAGGTGATATTATACGGGAAAAGCGGGGGACTGTCAAGTGGACCGGCCCTGCATTTTACCGTCCGGGCCGAAAAGCAAAATCCCCTCTTGACTCTCCTGCAATCTGCCGGTATAGTTGGATAGAGAGGACTTGCGGGCCTCCCTTTGTAAGGCGGTTCCCAGGGAATATTTTGGGGAAAGCCGGAAGCAGTGGTGAAGGGCAGAAGGCCCGGCCGTTGAAAAGCGTCAGGAAATGGAGAGGTGTGTATGAACAAAGTGGAACGGATGCAGGCTGTTTTTGCAGGCCAGGAACCGGACCGGGTCCCCGCGGGGTTTTGGTTCCATTACCCCCAGGGGCTCTCCCTGGAGGAGCGTGCCCAGGCCCATGTGGATTTGTGCCGCAGTGTGGGGACAGATATAATCAAAATCATGGATGACAACTTCGGCCGGTTCTTCACCCAGGACATCCGCATCGAGAAGGCGTCGGATTGGAGGCATATCCGCCTGCCGGGGAAGGACTGCGCCCACTACCGGCATATGACTGGGCTGATCCAGCGCATTTTGGACAAGTCCGGGGGAGAGGCCATGGTGTTCCCCACCATGTGGAGCCCCTTTAAGATCGCCTCTTTCACCTATACCGATGGGGGAGGCACAGACCAGCAGTTCATGGCCCATTGCAAGGAAGATCCGGCTTCTGTGCTGGAGGGGGTTCGTGCCCTGACGGAAACGCTGCAGGAGTGGGCGCGGGACTATCTGGAGCTGGGCAGCAGCGGCTTGTACTATTCCGGCCAGTTCAGCGAGCCCCAGCGGTTTTCTGAAGAGGAGTGGGCCCGGCTGGTCAAGCCGTCGGATCTGGCGGTGCTGGAAGTGACCAAGGAAATCCCTGGCAAGTACAACATCGTCCATATCTGTGGTGAGATGGAGTTTGGCTTCCAGTCCTCCCCCCGGCGGTATGCGGGGTATCCTGGGGACCTGTTCAACTGGGACGTCCACCGCGCGGGCCTGTCCTTGGAGGAGGGGCGGGAGCTCTTCCAAAAGCCCATCCTGGGCGGCCTGGACAACCACGGAGTGCTGGTGGAAGGCAGCCTGGAAGCGATCCGCCAGGAAACCCAGAAAATCATCGAGGCAATGGGAAAGCGCGGCTTCATGCTGGGGGCGGATTGCACTGTCCCAGGAGAGATCGACTGGGCCCGCCTGCGGGCAGCCGTGGAAGCCGCCGCGGAAGTATAAGGAGGAGATCATCGTGAAACAGCTTTCATTGGGAGGCGTGTTGCAGGCCCCGGCCATCGCTTTGGGCTGCATGCGCATCAATTCTTTGGAGAAAAGCCAGGCCAACCATCTTTTGAACACCGCCCTGGAAAACGGGGTGAACTTTTTCGACCACGCCGATATTTACGGCGGCGGGGAAGCGGAGCGCTTTTTCGCCCAAGCCCTTCCCATGACCCCCTCCCTGCGGGAGAAGGTGCTTATCCAGTCCAAGTGTTCCATTCTGCCCGGCGTGGCCTATGATTGCTCCAAGGAGCATATCCTGAAGGCGGTGGAGGGCAGCTTGACCCGTTTGAACACCGAGTATCTGGATGTGCTGCTGCTCCACCGGCCCGATGCCCTGGTGGAACCGGAGGAGGTGGCCGAGGCATTCCGCGTTTTGAAGGAGTCCGGCAAGGTGCGGCATTTCGGCGTCAGCAACCACAGCCCGGGGCAGATGGCCCTGCTGGAACAGGCCTGTGGGGAAAAGCTGCTCATCAACCAGCTGCAGTTGAGCATTGCCCACTGTCCCATGATCGACGCCGGACTGAATGTGAACATCGAGAACGACCGGGCCTTGGACCGGGACGGGGACGTTTTAAACTACTGCCGCCTGCGCGGCGTCACCATCCAGGCATGGTCCCCCTTCCAGTACGGCATGTTCCAGGGCACCTTCCTGGGCAGTGAAAAATTCCCAGAGCTCAACGCCGCGATCGGCCAGTTGGCGGAGAAGTATGGGGCCACCCCCAACGCCATTGCCATCGCCTGGATTCTGCGGCATCCCGCCAAGATCCAGGCCATTGTGGGCACCACCAACGCCCAGCGCCTGGCGGGCATCTGTAAAGCCGCAGAGATTCAGCTCACCCGCACAGAGTGGTACGGCCTCTACCTGGCGGCGGGGAAGAAGCTGCCGTGACAAGTGCCCAAGCCCATGAAAAAGCCCTCCTTTTGGGGGGCTTTTTGTGTTTCCCCCTTCGGGAATGGGGAGAGGCGAAAGATAGAAAAATTTTTCGGCTGTCACCTTTTCCACCTGGGGCAGCTCTAACAGGTGTACCGGTACAAAGGAAGAGAAAAAGGAGGTGGCGGAATGGAACAAGAGCTGCCGCGCCTGGTGCGAAAATCCCAAAAGGGAGACCGGGAGGCGTTCACCCAGCTGCTGCTGGAGTGCGAGCAGATGCTCTCCCGGGTGGCAATGGCCATTCTGCAAGATCCGGAGGATGCCGCCGACGCCGTGCAGGACGCTGTTCTGGCGGCCTGGGAAAGCCTGGGGCAGCTGCGTCAACCCCGATATTTCAAAACTTGGCTGGTGCGCATCCTGCGGAACAAGTGCTACCGCATCGGCGCCCTGCGCAATAAGCACAGCCACACCCAGCTGGAGGAAGCCCTCCGTGGAGAGGAATCCCCCGATTGGGACCGGATGTTGGATGTGAACGCCGCGCTGGACAGCTTGGCGGAGCAGGACAGGATGCTGCTGGGGCTGTTCTACTGCGATGGCTTGTCTGTTCGGGAGATTGCCCAGGCCCTGGAAGTCAGCGAGGCTTGCGTCCGCCAGCGGCTGCACCGGGGAAGAAAGCGGTTTCAAACCGCCTATTTAGAGAAGGAGGAGCTTTGCCATGAAAAATGATCGGAAACAGGCGGCGGAGATCCGCGCGTATTTTGCGGAGGAGCCTGTGCCGGAGCCGGTCCACCGGCGCCTTTTAGAGACCTGCCGCGCCCTGGAGCCCCGGCCCCAGCCTGAAAAGCGCCGCTTCCCCTGGAAGCGCCTGGCGGTTTCTGCCAGCAGTGTAGCGGCGGCCTTTCTGGTGCTGTGCGGCACAAACGCTGTCAACCCCGCCTTTGCCGAAAGCCTCCCCTTGGTGGGGCGGGCCTTCCAGCTCTATAACAGCCAGTCCAAGCTGGCGGTGGGCAGCTATGTGGGAACCTACCCCCACGTGGACCAGCCCAACGCCCAGGCTGTGGCGGAGGAGAGCGGCATGGTTCTGACGTTGGCGGAGGCGTACAGCGATGGGGAATTCATCCACCTTTCCTTTGTGCTGGAGGATGTCCCCCGGCAGGTGAGCGAAGATTTGGACTGCCTCAGCGGCCGGATGGAAGCCCAGGTGAACGGCGCCTCCCTGGAGGAAGCCTATCTGAGCCTCTACCCCCAGGGGGAAACCCTTGCCGGCACAGTGTCCCTGGCCCTGCAAGCGGATGCTGCGGAAGGGGGAAAACTGGAGCTTTCCTACCGGGTGGGGGACCTGACCCGTTCTTACAATGACTACCAGCAGGAGGAAGGCGTGGACGGGGCTTTTTCCGGCCAAATCACGGTCACGGTGGATACCAGCCACAATCAAAGGGTGGAGGACTTCACCAGCAACGGAGAGGTCCAGGTCAATTGGGTGGAGGCCACCCCTTCCTATACCCAAATCAACTACACCATTCCCAACTGGGGGCAGAGCGGCGGTCAAGTGGACTACCCCGCCCTGTTCCTGCCGGACGGCACCCGTATCCAGGGGAGTTTAGAGGGATTTGCCCCCGGCGAGGTTTCCCCTCAGGACACCGTGACCACCACTGCCTGGTTCGACGGCCTGCCCAACGGGACCCAGCAAGTCATCCTGCGGTTCTTTGACGAGCAGTGCCCCGAGTGGCAGCCTGGCTCGGGCCAGGCGCCCATGTTCTATCCCGGCGGCGGGGAAGCGGTGGAGGTGCGGGTGCTGGCCGAGGCCACCATCGACCTGTCCACCGGAGAGGCATCTCCCTCCCAGACCTACCAGGAGGAGGGGCTCTCCTACGCTGGCGATTACCGTCAGAGCTTCCGCTCCCTCCGCTGGACCCTGCCCTTCGACGACAGGGATATGGTCCAACTGGGCCAGGCGGATTGGAGCAGTGTTACCGCCATTCCCGGGTTGTTCCAGAATGGGAAGACCCTGTGGTCCCTGGTGTACGACAAGGAGAACGGCCAAATGGAGGTGCGGTTTGCCACCGATGGCCCCGCTCCGGAGGGGGGTTGGAATGTGACGGTTACCGGAGAGGACGGCGCTGTGGCTGCTCAGGGCACCCTTTCCCCAGATGGGGCAACGCTGTGCCGGTCCGGAGACAGCTCCTATTATGAGTGGGGCGTCACCTTGGAAGCCCAGGAAGAGCTCCAGCTGCTGGAGACGGTCACGGTTACCCTGTCCGGCCCGGATTCCGGGGAAACCGCATATCAACGAGAGGTGCGCCTCTCCGAGCGGGAGTGGTGACCCGGCCGCAAAAGAAGGAATGATAAAATCCCCCTGGCAGGCGTCCGTACTGCCAGGGGGATTGTGCTGCGGGCAGAGTTTCCCGTTGGGAAACTTTTCCCGGGAAAGTTTCTTTTTCCTCCCTTGCTTTTTCCCCTGTGCCCTCGTAGAATAGTGCCAAGAGGTGAGAGCGATGGATGGACTGGGATTGGGCGCGGTAATCCTCGCCCAGCGCAAGCGGCAGGGCTGGACCCAGGAGGACCTGGCAGCCCGCATAGGCGTTTCCAAAGGGGCGGTTTCCAAGTGGGAGACCGGGCAAAGCTACCCGGACCTTCCCCTGGTGCCCCGGCTGGCGGCGCTGTTTCACATCACCGTGGACGAGCTGCTGGACTACCGCCCCCAGCTGAGCCGGGAGGAAATCCGCCGGCTGCACCGGGAGCTTTCCAGGGAATTTGCGGAACGGCCCTTTCCAGTGGCCTGCGCACACTGCCGGGAGCTGGCCGCGCAATACGCCAGCTGTGCCCCGCTGCTGCTCCAGCTGGGAAGCTTGTTTCTCAACTATTTGGGCCTGGCCGGGAAGCCCCAGCCACTTTTGCAAGAGGCCCTTGCTCTGTTTTCCCGTGCCCAGGAGGTTTCTCAGGATGCCTACCTGTGCAGCGAGGCAAGGAACTTGGAAGCCTATTGCCTGCTGTGTCTGGACCGCCCTCAGGAGGCCCTCTCCCGCTTGGGGGAGAATTTCCGCCGGGCAAGCCCTTCGGAAGCCATACAGGCCATGGCCTATTCCCGCCTGGGACAAACGGAAAAAGCCCGGCAGGTGCTTCAAGTGGGCATCTACAATGCCCTTGTTCTGCTGTTTAACGATTTGGGAAACTATCTGCAGCTGTGTCAGGGAGAGGATTTCCCCCTTGCCTGCCGCCGGGCCCAGGGGCTGGTTCAAGCGTTCGCAGTGGAACGCCTCCACCCTGGATTGGTGTTCCCCCTTTATCTGCTTATGGCCCAAGGCTGGATACAGAGAGGCGAGAAAGACCGGGCGCTGGACGCTTTGGAACAGTATACGGCCTTGGCTGCAGGGCCCATTTTCCCCATGCGGCTGCACGGGGATGAATTTTTTAACCAGCTGGAAGATTGGCTGGACCAGGCCCTGGAGCTGGGGGATTACCCTCCCCGGGAGGAGTCCGTCATCAAGCAAAGCCTGGTGCGCAGCGTCACAGAGGCGCCGGATTTCTCCCCCCTGCGGGAGGAGCCCCGGTTTCAGGCCCTGGTGCGGCGGCTGAAGGAACATTTGGAGGAACAATGACATGGAAGCGGTACGTTTAGAAAGGCTTTCAAAAACCTATCCCGGTGGAAAGCGGGCGCTCAAAGGCGTCACTCTGCGGTTGAATCCGGGGGAGGTCTTTGGCTTCTTGGGCCCCAATGGGGCGGGAAAGACAACCACTGTAAAGATTTTGACCGGCATTGCCCTCCCCAGTGGAGGAAGCTGCCGGGTGCTGGGGATTGATCCGGCCCAGCGGCCGGAGAAGGTCCACGCCCTGGCCGGGGTTGTCACAGAGCATGCGCAGATGTACGACAGCCTCACCGGCCTGGAGAATCTGCGGTTTTATGGAGCGGCCTTTGGGCTTTCTCCCAGCGAGTGCGAGAGCCGGGCGAAAGCCCTGCTGCGCCAGCTGGATTTGGAAGAGGCGGAAAACCGAAGGCTGGCCGCCTATTCCACCGGAATGCGGCAGCGGCTTTCCCTGGCCCGTGCGCTGCTTCACCGGCCGCAGGTGCTGTTTCTGGATGAGCCCACTTCCGGCCTGGACCCAGAAAGCGCCCACAATGTCAACGGGATGATCCGGGATCTGGCGGGGCAGGAGGGAATCACCGTGTTTTTGTGCACCCATCAGCTGCGCTACGCCCAGGAGATCTGCACCCGGTACGGCCTTTTAGAGGAAGGGGAACTCTTGGCGGAGGGCACTTTGGAGGAGCTGCGGGCCCAGGTGCTCTCCGGTTTTACCCTGCGGGTGCGGGCAAGCCTTGTGCCGCCGGGCCTGGGGCTGAAGCAGGTGGGGCCGGAAGAGTATGAAGGAGCCCTTTCCCAAGAGGCGGAGATCCCGCCGGTGGTTCGGAACATCGTGCAGGCAGGCGGGGATGTGTACGCGGTGTCGGCCCAGCGCCCCACCCTGGAGGACATCTATTTTGCTTTGACCCAGTGTGGAAAGGGGGAAGCGGTATGAGTCGGGCGATGCTGGCAATCATTCACAAGGATTTTCGGGGTGTCACTTCCAATAAACGGCTGTTCCTGCCCCTGCTGATTGTCCCACTTGTGATGACCGTGGTGATTCCTTCCATCCTGATGGCAGCTTTGCTGGCCTCTCCCAATGACCCGGACCTGCAGGTCCTTCTGAGCAAGCTGCCAGCGGAGCTGATGGGGGATGACCCGTCTAGGGCCCTGGCAGAGCTGATGTTCAACTCAATTCTGCCGGTGTTTTTCCTGATGATCCCCATTATGACTGCTTCCATCATGGCGGCCAGCTCCTTTGTTGGGGAAAAAGAGCGCCACACGCTGGAAACCCTGCTCTACTGCCCCATGACCCTTCGCCAGATCTTCCGGGCCAAGGTGCTGGCGGCATTCTTGTTGAGCATGGCGGTCTCTTTGGCCTCCTTCCTGGTCATGTGCTTGGTGCTGGAAATCGAGGCCCTGGCCCTTCTGGGGACGCTGCTTCTTCCCGGCGTGAACTGGCTTATGATGCTCTTTCTGCTGGCGCCAGCCGTTTCCATGGTGGCGGTAACTTTGATTGTGCGGGGATCTGCCAAGGCCAAAAGCGTGGAGGAGTCCCAGCAGAGAGCGGTGTTCCTGGTGATCCCTGTGGTGCTTCTGATTGTAGGGCAGTTCACAGGCGTGATGCTGCTGAGCCCCTGGATTCTGCTGGGGCTGGCCGCCGTCTGTGCGCTGGCGGCTATCCTGCTTCTCAAAGGGGCTGTGGCAGGGTTCACATACGAGCGCATGCTGGGGTGAACCCCTTCTGCCACAAAAAAGACAGCGAAAGGGCCAGAGGCTTTGTCCTCTGGCCCTTTCGCCTTTCTGCGCCCCAGGGGCGCAGAAGAATATGTTTTGAAAACCGGGTCAATTTTTGCCCAGCCGGATCACGTTCCAGCTGGCCTTGCCCAGCCTGCTCTGAAGCAGGCCGTCTTTCAGCTCGTCCCGGTCCGTGACAGTCTTGGGCAGTACGGTCTGGCGCCCGGCGGAGTTCACGGCTTTCATGTCATCGTGCTCCAACACGATGTGCTCCAGCAGCCGGTAGCCCGCAAAGCTCTTCACATCCGCTTCCAGCACGATGTCTTCATCCAGGTCACGGTTCACGGCGAAGATGGTCAGTTCTTCCTTTTCATCGTTCCATACGGCTACGCTGTCCACATCGGTGACGTCGGTGAAGTCCATGGTGTCGTGCTTAGAGGACCGCAGGGAGGGGTTCAGCGCGATGCCCCGGCCGTACTTGCTGGCGTGGAGGTAGGGGTAGTAGATGGTCTGCTTCCAGGCCGGGCCGTTCTCCTCCGTCATGATGGGGGCAATGACGTTCACCAGCTGGGCCAGGCAGGCCATACGCACCCGGTCGGAGTGCTTCAGCAGGGTAATGAGCATCAGCCCCACCAGCAGGGCGTCCTCAAAATCATAGTGGTCTTCCAACAGATGGGGGGCCACGCTCCAGGGGCGGTTCTGCATGGTGTCGTCGTCGGCCTCGTTGGCGTGGAACCACACGTTCCACTCGTCAAAGCTGAGCATGATGTCCTTCTTGGAGCGCTTCTTGGCCTTGACGAAGTCGCAGGTGGAGATGACGGTGCGGATGAAGTGGTCCATGTCGTCAGACTGGGCCAGGAAATTCCGGGTGTCGTTGAAGCGGTTGCCATAGTAGGTGTGCAGGGAGATGAAGTCCACGCTGTCATAGGCCTCCTCCAGCACAGTGGCCTCCCACTGGGGATAGGTGGCCATGCCCGTGTTGGAGCTGCCGCAGGCCACCAGCTCCAGGCTGGGGTCAATCTGCTTCATGGCCTTGGCGGTCTCGTCAGCCAGGCGGCCATACTCCCGGGCCGTCTTGTGGCCGGTCTGCCAAGGGCCGTCCATCTCATTGCCCAGGCACCACACCTTGATGTTGTGGGGGTCCTTCACCCCGTGGGAGATGCGCAGGTCGCTGTACTTGGTGCCGGAGGGATGGTTGCAGTACTCCAGCAGGTTGCAGGCGGCGTCAATTCCCCGGGTGCCCAGGTTCACGGCCATCATCAGCTCTGTGCCGGCCTTTTTGCACCAGGAGGAGAACTCGTTGACGCCCACCAGGTTGGGCTCGGTGCTGCGCCAGGCCAGTTCCAGCCGCCGGGGCCGGTCCGCCACAGGGCCCACGCTGTCCTCCCAATAGAAGTTGGAGACAAAGTTGCCGCCGGGATAGCGGACGATGGGCACACCGATTTCCTTCACCAGGTCCAGCACGTCCTGGCGGAAGCCCTCCTCGTCGGCAGAGGGGTGCCCGGGCTGGTACACGCCGCCGTAAACGGCCCGGCCCAAATGCTCCACAAAGGAGCCGTAGATGCGCTTGTCCACCCGGCTGATGGGAAAGTCTTTGTCCAGGGTGATGCGGGCAAATTTCTTATCCATAGGAAAACTGCCCTCCTTTCCAAAACAGAGTTGTCCGTACAAATCAGACCTCTTTAATCATAGGCGAAACGCGCGGAAAAGTCAATGGATTTTCGATATTTTCCTGTTGTCCCCGCCGCTGCGTGGACATCCGCTTTCCCCCGTGCTACAATACAGGTAAACCGCCCGGAAAGGAGAAAGAAGCAATGGCATACCCCGAAAAAGAAGTGGTGAAGCAGTGGCTGGACGCTTTGGAAGGGCTTCCGGTCCAGCTGAAAAAGATGTTTGGATGCCTGTGTGTCTATTGCGGCGGGCAGCCGGTGGGCTGGCTTCACGGCCGGGTGTTCTCCCTGCGGGAAGTGGGGCTCTCCTCCCTGCCGGGGGACCTCCGCCGCCCCCAGCCGGGCGGCCCCATCCAAGAAATCCCCATCCCTCTGGAGCGCGCCGGGGAGGGCTGGCTGGCGCAGGCGGTGAAAGAAACGGCCCAACGCCGCAAGGAGGAAAAAGCTTCCCCGTAAAGTTTCGTCCCAATTTTGTAAAAAACCGTTCTGGTTTTTTGGGGCGTTTCCAGCTATGATTTTCAGTGAAATGAGGTGCCAAGATGGAATTTACAAAGCTGTACCAAAAGGCCGTGGAGGTGCTGAACCCCCGGCAAGTTTCAGAAAGCCTAGAGGCCGGCGGCGTGGCTGCCGCTTTGGTCACGGACAAGGGCAATGTATACCGGGGTGTGTGCATCGACACTGCCTGCAGCCTGGGCTTCTGCGCGGAGCACGCTGCCGTGGCCGCTATGCTCACCGCAGGAGAGGACCGTGTGGAAAAAATTGTGGCGGTGGGGTCCCAGGGGGATATCATGCCGCCCTGCGGCCGCTGCCGGGAACTGCTGATGCAGCTGGGAAATCCCGATGCCCTGGTGCTGGTGGCCGAGGATACCGCTGTAAAGGTGAAGGACCTGCTCCCCTTTTATTGGCAGGAGGAATGAAAAATTAAGACAGGGGGCACAGCGCCCTCTGCATAGAAGGAGGAATTGTTTTGAAACTGACCCATCTGCGTGTCAACCATGTGGAGACCCCCTTGGGCCTCTTTTTGGAGCGCCCGGTGTTCTCCTGGGTAGCTGAGGATACCCAGAACAAGCGGCAGCAAAGCGCCCAAGTGGTGCTCCGGCGCCTGCCCGGCGGGGAGACCGTCTACGACAGCGGCCGGCAGGAGGATTTGTCCTCGCTGGGTGTTGAGGCCCCAGTGGGGCTGGCTCCCCGCACCCGCTACCAATGGCAGGTCACCGTCTGGGGGGACGGGGGAGACTGCGCCACGGCCTGCTCCTGGTTTGAGACCGCCAAAATGGACGAGCCTTGGGCAGCCCAGTGGATTGCCGCGGATTTTACGGACAAAGAGGTCCAGCCCCTGCTGGTGAAGGACTTTTTCCTGCCGGAAGAGGTGGAGAGCGCCCGGGCCTATGTGTGCGGCCTGGGCCTTTACGAGCTCTCTGTCAACGGCCGGAAAGCCGGGGATGAATTCCTTCTCCCGGGTTACCATTGCTATGACTTCCAGCTGGAGTACCAAACCTTCGACCTGACCCCCTTGCTGAATCAGGGGGAGAACGCCATCGGCCTGGCCTTGGCTCCCGGCTGGTACAAGGGGGACATGATCTTCGACCGCTATCACAATTTGTACGGGGATACCATGCAGGCCATCTGCGAGGTGCACGTCACCTTGCGGGACGGTACGGAGCAGGTGATCGCCTCTGACCTGACCTGGAAGAGCTATCCCTCTCCCGTCATCTTCAGCAACATCTACGATGGCGAGCATTATGATGCCCGCAGGGAGCTCCCCGGCTGGAACAGGCCCGGCTGCCAGGCCCCGGCCTCTGGGGTGGTTCCTGGCACGGAGAAGGTGGAAAAGCTGGTGGCCCGCATGGGACCCAAGATCGTGAAGAAGGCCAGCTTTGCCCCCAGGGTGCTCCACACCAAGAGGGGAGAGACGGTGCTGGACTTTGGCCAGAACATGACCGGCTGGGTGGAGTTGGACGTAAACGAGCCCGCGGGCACGGAGATTGTGCTGACCTACGGAGAAGTGCTCCAGGATGAGTGCTTCTACCGGGACAACCTGCGCACTGCCAAGGCGGAGTACCGGTATGTCTCCAACGGGAAGGCCGCTCACGTCCGGCCCCACTTCACCTTTTACGGCTTCCGCTATGTGAAGGTGGAGGGCGTAGCCCAGGTGGATTCGGAGCGCTTCACTGCCTTCCACATCCGCTCGGACATAGACGCCACCGGCTCCATCGAAACGGCGGACCCCCGGGTCAACCAGCTGTTCCACAACGCCCTGTGGGGCCAGTTTGACAACTTCTTGGATATCCCCACCGATTGCCCCCAGCGGGACGAGCGCCTGGGCTGGACCGGCGACGCGGCCATCATCTCTGCCACCGCCTGCAAAAACCTGTACATGCCCGCCTTCTTCCACCACTTCATTCACCAGGTGGGGCTGGAGCAAAAGCATTACCAGGGCTCGGTGCCCTTCTTTGTGCCCGCTCCCAAGGCTCCTGATGAAGCGGACGCCTTCTGGCTCTCCGGCAACGGGGACGGCTGCGCCATCTGGAGCGACGTGGCCACCATGATGCCCTGGGCGGTTTATGAGACCTACGGGGACCTGTTCTTGCTTCGGAAGGAATACCCGGTGATGAAAGCCTGGGTAGAGCGCATCCGCCAGGATGATGAAGCTGACGGCGGGCGTGGCTTATGGCTGCGGGGCCGCCAGCTGGGCGATTGGCTGGCCCTGGACCGGGAGGACGGGGATACCCAGAACCCCTATGGCGCCACGGACCTGCCCTACACCGCCACAGCGTTCTACTACTACTCCACCACCCTCACCGCCAAGGCGGCCCGGGCTCTGGAATATGTGGAGGACCAGCAGGAATATGAGGCGCTGGCCCGGAAGATCAAGGCAGCGTTTTTGCAGGAGTATTTCCACCAGGACGGCAGCTTGCGGGTGCATCCCACCCAGACAGCCTGTGTGCTCAGCCTGTTCTTTGAGCTGTATCCAGAGGGCCGGCGGGAGCAAGTGCTCCGCACCCTGGAGGAACTCATCCACGCCAACGGCGGCCACCTGAACACCGGCTTCTGCGGCACGCCCTTCCTGTGCCGTGCCCTGTCCGACAACGGCGCCAACGACTTGGCCTATGCCCTGTTCCTCAACGATGACTACCCCAGCTGGCTGTACGAGGTGAAGATGGGCGCCACCACTGTGTGGGAGCGCTGGAACTCCATCCTGCCGGACGGCTCTATCAGCGGCACGGGCATGAACAGCCTGAACCACTACGCCTATGGGTCCATTGTGGACTGGATGTACCGGAACCTGATGGGCCTCAGGCCGGTGGAGGAGGCTCCCGGCTACAAGAAGGCGCTCATCTGCCCCATGCCGGACCGGCGTATTCCCTGGGCCAAGTTAAAGCAGTGCACGGCCGCCGGGGAGTACCGGGTGGAGTGGCGCTGGGAGGGGGATGCCCTTCACGGCAGCGTCACCGTCCCCTTCGACTGTCAGGCCACCCTGCTGCTGCCCGATGGGCGCCGGCAGGAGCTGGCCGCCGGAACATTTGTGTTTTAAGGAGGCTTTGGAATGCTGGAATTTCGCAGTGTGGACCGGAATAACTTCCGGGATATTTTGAAGCTCTCCGTAGGGGAGGGGCAAGAACACTTTGTGGCCACCAACGCTTACTCCCTTTCCCAGGCCAAGGCCCAGCCGGAGTGCGTGCCCTTCGCCATCTACGACGGGGAGACCTTGGTGGGCTTCTGCATGTACGGCATGGACGTGGGCGACCGCGAGTATTGGATTTACCGCCTGATGATCGACAGGGCATACCAGTCCCGGGGCTATGGGCGCGAAGCGCTGTCCCTGCTGCTGGAACGCCTTCAGGCGGATTGTTCCCACCACATGGTGTACCTCAGCTGCAACCCGGAAAACGCCTGGGGCCGGGCCCTGTATGAAAGCGTGGGCTTCCAGCCGGACGGCCGGGAGGTCCATGGGGAAATTGTGTACCGGAAAGTGTGGTAAGGGAGAAAGGCGCCTCAAAAAAGCGGGGAACCGGTGGATGACCGGCTCTCCGCTTTTCCATTTGAGAAAAAGAAAATGGGTTGGCAGAACGCCAACCCATTTTTCTTTATGTTCTGTTTCTTACTCGGCAACAGAAGAAGTGCTGACCTCAGAGGTCTCAGAGGCCACGGAGCTGGTAGAGCTGGTGCTCTCCTCAGCGGCGGAAGAAGTGCTGGTGGTGCTGGAGGTGCCGCTGGTGGAGCTGGTGTTGCCGCCGGAGCAGGCAGCCATGCTCAGAGCCAGAGTCAGAGCCATGATAGTAGCAAGAACTTTCTTCATTGTGAGTTTCCCCTTTGTTTCAAAAAGATTTGTTAAAGACATTCCCTCTCAGGCCAACGCCTGCGGGAAAGTTCTCAACCGGATCAGGCCCGGTTGTTTAACGATACGGAGTATAAGGGGTATTTGTTACAAAGCCATTATGAGTTTTTTACGAGTTTCTTACAATCGCATACATAATTTGCAGAATAGTTTGCATAATAGGAGGGTTTGTCGAAAAATACATAACAAAATACTGTGATTTTCCGCTAAGGTCATAAAATGAGGTATACATAATTTTTTAACTTTCAGAGCTGTCCAGCCCCGCCGGGCGCGTTTTGAAACAAAAAAGAAGGGGCCCTATAGAGGGTTGCACCTGTAAAATGGAAGTAGACACTCACAAAAGTGTGGGTGTCTGCTTTTTTA